>Ga0214545_1002728_pt1 | contig 33988 bp, 23 predicted proteins | sample CNSS4metaG_FD_160064 | JGI IMG/M metagenome (GOLD analysis project Ga0214545, IMG submission 160064) | Root nodule microbial communities from cowpea collected in UCLA plant growth center, Los Angeles, California, USA - CNSS4 | ecosystem: Host-associated > Plants > Roots > Nodule | place: USA...
ATAAGATGAAAAATATCTTAGAGAACTAAGAAAACTTTTCAAATATCAACATATATACTCAATGGTTGAAAAATAACGAAAATTATTTTAATGAAACAAAAGAGTTCTTCAAATTAAACAAAAATTATTAATAATAATAAGTAAAGAATTTTTTTTATATTACCTTAAATTGAGAGTATAAACATTCTCATGTGAAAGAAAAATATATAATAAATAAAAATATTAAAAAATAATAGAAATATTCAAATGTGAGGCATAAATTTTTTTTAATTAACATACATCATTTTAACATAATTACATAAAGATTATGATAAGATAAAAAATATATTGGAGATGCGAATGAGTTTCATGACAAACCAAATAATTAAAAGAAATAAAAAATAGAATATATATATATATAGGGTTACTTAATTAATTGTAAATATTTTAATAATTTAAACGAGAATGGAGATCTGGCGGGGACGGGTATTATGGCGGGGATATGTAAATCCCCATACCCATCCCCATACCCAACTGAAAAAGTCGGGGATTCCCCATACCCATACCCATACCCAGTCAATGTAGGGATTCCCCGTCAAAACGGGGACGGATTCGGGTAATACCCACGAAGACGGGTTTATTTGCCATCTCTAGTAAGCACTTAATCAAAAGTAGTATAACAAACATATTGATAAATATTAATCTTTAGAAACACAATTTTGTATGTGAGATCCCTCTCTTCTAATCCTTTGGTCTAAGTATACTAGCTTATCCCACACTCAAACAAAACACTTCCCACCTACACAATTTTTCCTCAGTTTCTCTTCCAAACAGTTACCTCTATAACTCTGATTCTTCTCCTTCTTTTGCAATCAGATTTTGGAGAGGAAACTCCTGTAGAGCTCCCTATTGATTTCACTCCTAGCTTCCTTCCTCCGAGTAAGTCAATCCTCCTATGTTTGGTTTCTATTTTGTTTTGAATTTGAAGTTCTGCCTCTATTCTAGGATTAATCATAGGTTCCTTCTCTTCCTGTGTCCTGGTGATGTAATTTCTTAGGTTGAATAGAGGTTTCTGCCCTTACTAGTTGAGGTTGATTTCACCAAGCTCAAAATCAATAGAAAGGTAAGGGGAACTAACTGATTTTCTTGAATTTCATATAGAAACCATTCTTATGACTTTGATTGCATGAATATGTGCTTGATTGATGCTTGGATCACCTATTTGTGTTGAATTGGAAATTTTGGTTTGAATTTTTGGGCTCTACATGTGAAAAAGATTGGGAATCTGATGTTTTCGCCAAAGCAAGCAACTCTCGCCTGAGCGAAAACACAAGAAACTCATCTATGCAACAACGTGAATTGTCACCTAGGTGAGCGAGTTTCGCTTGAGCGAGAGACAATCTCGTTTAAGCGAGAAAGCTTAGCCTAAGTGAGAATTCGCTCAATTCTTGGGTTACTCTATGTTTTGATTCTCGCTCAAGCGAGAATGATCCACTTAGGCGAGATAACTCTTTTGCCTAGGCGAGAGAACTCTTTTGCCTGGGCGATACCCTCTAGCTTGAGCGAAGACCACTGCAGTAGAATGTTTGTTCTCCTGTTTGAGATGGATGAATTAATACCTTAATGTTAAAGTGTGAATTGGGATAATGATATGCATGAATTGGTGTTTTGACAAACATGTGAGGTTTTAAATGTATAAATTGGATGATGAGAGATGTGGGTGGCCTAGAAGTCCAAGGGGAAATTCTAAAGAGTATGTTTTTAGTGTATGTAAGGACATGAGGACTCACTATTAGGGGTATCCTGAAACTCCAATAATCATTCACGCTCAAGTAGAGCTAGAGCTATCAAAACGGGTAACCTGGCCCGGCCCGACCCAGCTCGACCCACCACGGGTTGATCACTTAGTGAGCCAACCCAACCCGACTCACTTATTAACGAGCCAAAATAATTCGAACCCGACCCGACCCACCACGGGTTGGTTGGTTAAACGGGTTGACTCACGGGCTCACTTAATTAAAAAAAATATTTTTTTAATTTTTTTCAGTCAAAAATAAATTATAATTATAATTAAAATCTAAATAAACTTCAATACAATCCAAATACAAACTAAAATCACAAAAATACCAAATTATCTATGTGTTGACTAAAAAAACAACCTAACTTGACCTAAATGCAAAGTCCAATTTAACAAAAAACACTTACGTGACCCTTTATTTACGGGTTGGTGAGCCAACACGGCTCACCACGGGTTTAACCCGGGTGAGCCGGGTTCTAAGTAAGCCGGGTCAAAAATCAACCCGTACTGAAATTTATAAAAAAAATTCAACCCAGCTCGGCCTGAACTCGTGGTGGACCGGGTTGGCTCGCGGGTTCCAACCCATTTTGACAGCTCTAGGTAGAGTAGAATGGATTATGTCGTGAGGAGTAGCAGAAGGTCCTAGTCTTTGGACTTGATCAGGTCTTAGACGAGAAGGAAACTTACCTTATGAGTGGTTGGGTGATAACCCCTTGAGGCCAAACTCTGCAGAGTTTGGGAACTATCACAGGTGCAAGCCACCAAGAGGTCCAATGTCATTTACAAAATTTGGATAATTGAGTTTAGTGTCATCTATTTCTCCCGCATTATTGTGATTTAAGTGATTTTTGTTAGAATTATGGAATTGATATTATGTTTATAATTGAATTGTATGTTTCTTTTAATCATATTAGCTTACCCTTTTTATTGTTTATGCATGTTTTATATTTGGGTTCTTTTCTTGCAATGATCACTATTGTGTGAGCAGATAAAGATGTAGGTGAAGATACTCCCCTCTTGGACAGTAGGATGGGGTTTTCAATAGTAGTCTATGTTTTGTGTTTTGATTACAGATGGAACTTTTTGTTAACTCTTTCCTAGAATAGGTTGTACATATAGTTGGTATTTCTATAGTTATTTGGATGACTGTATTAATACTCTATATTGACTTATTCCTACTATATGTTATGTTTTATCATGATATGATGTTTTATTTAGTAGTGCAAAAACTATTAAATGGAATGTTACTTTGTACACATTCCTTAAGGTGTCAAAGAATAAACTTACTTTTCACCACTTATCAAAATTCAAATTCAAATAAAAAAATTCAAAACTAATCAAAAAGTAATCTTAGAGAAAAGCACCAAAAACATAACAAAATTCAAAATCTAGTAAAATATATAATTGTTGAAACAAATAATTTATCACTACTAGAGATTTGAAACTTTTTATGACGGTTCTACAAACCTTTTATGGTGATTCTTCTAGTGTCATAAATGTGGACGATATAGAAAGTTTACATTTTCTATGTCAATTAAGAAAATCTAACATAGTATGCCTAACTTACTATGACAAGTATCAAAAAATCTGACATAGTAAGTCTACCTTATTATGATAAGTATTTGTAGATATGTCATTGTAACTCAAACTTAATATGACATATATTTGTATGCATGTGATAGTAAATGATTTATTATGACAAATATTCCTAGACCTGACAAAGTAAATCCAACTTACTATGATAGATATTCATAAACTTCGCATAATAAATCCATTTTATTATGACAAGTATTCATAAATTTAACGTATTAAGTCCAACTTAATGTGATAGGTTTATATATACATGAATATCTTTGTTTGAACTTAATTTCTCCCAATCCCATTTTATTTCAATATAATTTTACCATTTTTTAAAATAATAACTCATATTTCATTTTAACATAATATGCAATTATTATATTTTATTTTAACTTACTTTTTTATGATTAAGGATAAAATAGTAATATTTTAATTTTAACAATTAAAATGTTTTTTAACTTATCAAACTCATCCTATTATTTACAAACTTCATGGCATTCTCCTTTCAAATCCCTTTATTTCTTATTATATTTCTTTTAATTCAAAAATCTCAATTTCACATCTATTTTCTCTCAAATCCATTCTCTCACATACCTCTTTAGAAACAGACAAACAAGTTAGAAAGCTATAACACCAATTATTTTAATCTGCTAACATGATCTATTCAACGATTTATAGTATAGTTGAAAAAATAAGTTTGGTTTGAATGTCTTATTCAAATAGTTTGTACAATGAACTAAGATAGGCAGAAAAAATAGTGATATAAATTGAAGCGAATTAATTTTGGCTTCATTCGATTAGATTGTGGCTTAAATCATTTTAGATTGAATTGGTCATATAATTATGAGTCAGTTCCTTTTATAAAAAAGGTAACTTAAAAAAAATGAAAAGTAATGTTGTTTTATTAAAAGACATGAATGTGTTATAATTTATAAATCAAATTATTGCACCTAAAATCAAAATTAATTTATTTATGTTACTTAAAATTAAAAAAAAAATTCTATTTTTTACGTTTAGCTTCTTCTTCTTTTAATTTTTAAAAAATTGGTCCGAAATAACTCATTGATACAAGACCAAGTGGAATATATGCTTGACCTACTTAAAGTATGGGCTGGATAAACAGTTCAAGGGCTGTACCTTCATAAATACTTCCTTGCACCCCAAAATTTCATTCTTGTCCTTTCTGGATTAATCCAAAAGTCATTTTTAGTAAATATTTCCAAATTATGCAATCCAAAAGAAAAAAATAAAAATAAAATGAATTTTAGAATGTACAATTTGAAAATCTAATTTTCCATAAAAGATTACAAAATATAGATTAGTTAATTAATTATTTTTGAATGGAAATTTTTTGACTTATATTATATTTTCTCATCTCTCGTGTAAAATTATTTAAATCTATATAACGTCAAAATAGTAATTTAGAATAAATATATAACATTAAATCAATTACTAAATATTCTTAATCAATTTTTGAACTTTAGATTAGTTTTCTACCTAATTGTTTCCGTAAAAATGTGTGAATGAACCTTAAATCAAAAATAAAAGTAAAAAAGTATTTTAACTTTAACATGTAGCACTTAGGCCAAAATAGTTAAAAATAGTTATATCCTTCATCATGCGATTAGTGTTTTATTTATAGAGATAATAGATATAAATATATATATATATATATATATATATATATATATATATATATATATATATTATCATTTCTAAATAATCTATTTAAAAGATAATAAATAATGATAATATCCCATAAGTTGGTTTATGTTTATCGAATATGGGTTATAACGATATAATATTTTATTATTAGAATCTTCCAATATTTTTTAATATTTGGCTTACTGGAGACATCCTCATAGCTTGAACCATCATGTGACACTTGGACATGTCTTCGGCCTACTGGAGGCATCCTTTATAGCTTGAACCATCACTTGGCACTTGGATATGACCTTGGCCTACTGGAGACATCCTTTATAGCATCCTTTATAGCTTGAACCATCACTTGGCACTTGGATATGACATTGGTTTACTGGAGACATTCTTTGTAGCTTAACCATCACGTGGCACCTAGACATGACTTTGGGTTATTGGAGACCTCCTTTATAGCGTTAACCATCACGTGGCACCTGGATATGACTTCGTACTGGAGATATCCTTTATAACTTGAATCATCATGTGACACCTAGACATGACCTTGGCTTAGTGCTGACATCCTTTAATTGTTGATTTACAGAAGAAAATCAAAGTCAGAAAAGATCATCACCTTTTCGATAAGACATCATTTGGTATTTAGGGTAAGGTTTTGATTTGAATTTCTTCTTTTATCTTATTTCTCTGGTTTTTTGTTAAAGTAAACAATAATATTTGTGTCATGTGTGTTCTTCATTTTCAAATGGAGTATTTTTGTATTTGATTAGTAGAAATTTTTTGTTTTTTTGTTTTTATGTTTCAATTAATTATTTTGAAGGGCATTGTTTCTGCAATTTATTATTTTAATTATTCTTTTGTAATTACAAAATTAAGAAAAAAAATAAACGACATCATTTACATTATTAAATTTAATTATCTAAATTATTTTTTAATTGTATTATCTTCATGTTTTCATGTCCTTGTAATGCTAAAAGTTCATCTTCAAATTTTCTTATATATGTTTAGGAGATAGTCTTTTATTATTGATAACTTTTAATATTTTATTTAAACGGTATAAGTGAGACTTAAATCAATTATGGATAATTTGTGACAAAGTTTCTTTAATTTTTATTTTTTTCCAAATTTTTTTATTATGACATGTGGCAAAAATATCCATTTGTGCTCTTGGAGTATTACATATTATATAAGTTATATATTAGTTAATTACTTATGTTTTGTTGGAATTTTTTTCATTTATATTATATTTTTATCCCATCATGTCAAATAATTTAAATTTATAACATGAAATTAGTATTTTAGACTAAATATATAACATTAAATCAATTACTAAACATTTTTAATTTTTCTTTTAATTTTAAATTAGTTTTCTGGTCAACTATTCTATTTTAACTATATTTAGAATTTTTTATTTTTTCCCCTATAAAAAATATTTCTAAATTAAAGTAAAATAATAAAAAAATATAAAATTATATCAAAATTTATGAGAGAGAGAACTTTGGGAGTGTTTTTGAAAAGTTTAATGAGAGAGAAGTCTAAACTTGTTTGAGAAGCTTAATTAGAGAGGAAAAAGAAATGAAGTGATTTTGGAAAGTATATGGCTGCTTTTTGTGACTTTATTTATTTATTTTTAATCTTTTTTCAAAATCTTTGGATTGCGACATGTGGCAATAATTTTTGTTTCTTCTCCTTGCAATTGTATACTTTTTAAACTCTTTTATGAAATTTTGTTTCAAAATTGTGTATAATAATATATATATTTTTTGATTGTGACATGTAACAATAGTTTTCATTTGTACTCTTTTATATATATATATATATATATATATATATATATATATATATATATATATAAAGCACTACTTTATTATTTTATTTTAGTTAAAAAATAAAAAACTAATCTATTTTAATTTTATTTATAAAAAGTTTGTCAAAAATTCATTTTTCATTGTCAAATAATTAAATAAAAGATACTTGTCACTTTGACGCTGAGTTCATTGTGGTACCATTTGACACTTGTAAATATTATTATTTTATTTCAAAACTTTATTTGTGTTTATTTTTATTTATTAAATATATTATTTTATTATCCAATGGGAGTAAGAGAAAAAGTTAAGTGTCAAAATACAATTTTCCTTAAATAAATAAGTTATAGCCAAAGGTGTGTCACAGGTAATAAGGTGCAGTTACACTTTTCATATAAGTTAAAAATAACACCGAAAATTCAATGAAAAATCGAAATTTGCCAGGTTGAGTTGTGAGAATAATTTTCGGACATTGAAGAAACATGCGTGAGTGTCTGTCCAAAACCAGCACGGTAAAAGACTGAGAAGCAAAAAAAAAATGTAGCGAAAAGAAGGATTCAACCGAAGTTTGCAAGTTAGAACTGTTGAAGAAAATGGTGATATAATAATTTCAGGTCACAGTCGTATTTTTTACACTGGAGATACAAAATGTTGGGTAAAAGCTTCTAATTAATCTACTCTTGTAATCTCATCTATCTTCATTCGTATCAAGCATCAACTACATGAGACTTTCACATTATATTACGAATAAAAAAAAGTCTCTGTCAGTGCATGTAAACCATTTCCTGGTCTTTGCATTCCCTTATTCCGATTTCCATTTTGTCCTTCGCAGTAGAGGGCAACACATCACAACAGTGCCTTCTTGGAGCAAGTAACTGAATACAACACAAAAGTTTGCGAGTACTGTTAGCAATGTCAAGTTCATGTTCCCAAAGTAATATCCCCAAGGGAACAACTAGTACAGTGAAGACTTTACAATTAAAAAACATTTTCATGTTAGTTACCTGTTTGATGTCAGGGTCTAACTTTTGTGAGACCACTTTGATCACTTCCAGTTTGTTCGGTGACACGGCATCGTTTGAGCAATTCTGGAAAGATTTCTTGTAACTGCTAATGGTGCCATCCATGGCAGATGAGACAGTGTCTAGGAAGAAAACGGTGGGTCTTTTACAAGGGTCGTTGTGAAGTTGTCTTGTGTTGAAAGTGTATGTTTTTGCCAACATGCTTCCCTTCTTCCACTGCTTGAATGTCTCTTGCACCTTTAGAACGTCTGGCAAAAGCATGTGGTTCGGGAAAACCTGAACAGCATAGCCCCATGACACTGAAACTGTCCATGAAAACCGTCTGTCATAGCAAATTGCTTGTTGCAGCACCCTCTGGGAATCCACATTTACAGCTTCAAATAAATGCTTCAGAGCTTGTGTAGTTGTCATGTTCGGAAAGATTGGATCAGTATAATCAGGGTGATGCAGGGACAGCAAAGGAGTCAAAGGATGTGCCGCCAATAAACCAAAGGTGTTTCCCTTCAAATCTACCTGATCCAATTTCAGAATCACAAACGTTAACAGATTATTTAATCTATAAACCTTTGTACTTTTTGTTGATAATCAAGCACAAAAATCAAATCATAATCAAGCACTATGCACTACTAAGGCCGACCAAAAGTTGAAATTTTTGTTACCTGGTGAAAACCGGGTTCATGTGTTAATCCAACCCCAAGTTCTGCCAAGCAAGAGTACACCCTTCCATCACTTCCATAGAGATGAGGGTACCTTTCTATACATGAATCAAAAACCTTGGCCAACACCTTTGCCAGAGAGGAGCTGATAGCAAAACCTGCCCCACCATAAGCCATTCCAAAACCGAACACCCGGTTCTGCTCATAAACCTCAGAGTGTGCACCAATGTAGTACCAGAGGTTGTGATCATATTTGGAAAGAGTTTTGACAACGTTCTCCGGGAAGAAAACCGTGTCATCATCTCCAAAAACGAACCACCTCACGTCTGAATCATTGTTCATTGCCACGGTCTCGGCAACAACACGTGCAACGCGTATTGCGGAGCGAAGTCCACCCCTGTGAGTGAAACGAAACCTTGAAGTGTCTTCGGAGACACAAAGAGGAGGAAGAGAAGTATCATTGCTGACATGTTCTTCATCTGGGAGACTGTCCAGGAACACGCACCCCTTCATTGCTTTGTTGGTGTTGTTCCACCACAGCTTCACGTATTCCTTCCTCTTGTCCCACGAACTCTTGCTTGAAGCAATTCCAAAGACAAGGTGATCAAGAGTGGTAGGTCTGGACACATCTTGTGATGTCTTGTTCACGTGGACTACCTTTGATGTCCCCAGTAGAAGCACTGACACGACGAGATAAAGGGCGCAGAATGAAGAAGAGACTAAGATGAGATTAACCAGAGATTGAACCTTGGTGGGTTTGTGAAAAAGCTGCATCTTGACAACAATGGATCTAGTTATGTTGTGAAGATGAAGAAGGTGGTTTATTGTCGGTTTAATACATGAACAGGTACGTTTGTTGTTTGTGAGAAGTGTTTGAGACGTGTTCAGATGTATGTATGTATGTAGGTGTGTAACTTTGGCGAAAATCCACCGCGATCCACGGCGTAAGAATGCTAATTGTTTTGACGATTTTAAGACAGTTAATGTTCCATGTATAAACTTGGGTAGGTACGATAGAGAAAACTCAGAGTGTCCCTTCCAATTAGATTCGCACGGTTGGCTGGTGTTGATGGTTATTGGATTCAAGTGGTTGAATTGATTTGCATTGACTATGAAGAAGACGATGGAAAAAGGTGTTGGCGGGTTTGAAGAGTTAGGCCACCTAAGCTCTTATTCTTCCACGTCAAGGTCTTCGTTATGCCAACGCTTTTATCCCTCACATGAAAAATAATTAGGGGGCATGAGACAACGCTATGGTTCACGTTAGTTGTGCAATTTAGGCATGAAAGCACGATTCCAGCGTTGTCTTAAGCTTTCACGCGTACGTTTTGACTTTCTACCTGATTGTGCGTTTTTCACTTTTGCTTTTCCGTTTTGCTCCTTCACATTGAAGGGTATATTAGTTACAACTCACAAAATCTCTTAACGGTCGTACATCCGTTTTCATTTTAGAACATTCATGTATTATATATTATATATTCTGTTTACTACCTCCTGGAATAAACAATAAATTAAAATAAAATCAGCGAGGTTTTGATATTTCTATTTATATCACACGGAAAAATAAAAGGACAGTTTGTAAGTTTGTGCGAGATACCGGGAATGGGACCGCGTGGAACTATGGAAGCCCAAGTATCTCGGAAATGAAATAAAACTTTATAATTGAGATATACATCTTTAGGCACAAATGTAAAATAAAGTATTCATGTCTTGTATGCATGAAAAGATAATCATTTGAGTTAAAATATTTCTAAACGTACTTCTAACAGACTGTAATGTTTATGCGCAATGCAGCCGGCAAATAATTAGGTAGAATTTAATTTACAAAACTCAGACGTGGCCCTTGTGGTGATCACGTTCCAAATTAAAATTGGACCCTTCACTGAGGTTACCACACTCCAAATACAAGGAGAAACTACCTGCAATTTTGGATATCAGAAGTGGATAAAACGTGTACTGTTTCGTGCAAGTGCTGGGTCCAGTAAACCATAAAACTGTGAGGGGTTTGATCACACCGGTGAAACCTCTTTGAGCTTTGATAGTTTTTCTTCAACAATGAGGACAGGGATCTTTCTCTCCTGCAAAGAGGATGGGGGAAATAGAAATCAGGAAAGGCAAGGTATAATTAGAATTTTTTCAGAAATGTAAAGTTTGTAGCATAGTACAAGCTGCCCGGTGGAGGCACCCATTGTTCAATAACCAATGAAACTAAGCACTAAAGAATATTTGCGTTTACCTTCTCTTCATCTTTCAGAAATAGAAAAGAATCAAGTTCCGCTTATCCTCTCAAAACAATGTACAAGATCAACTAAATCCGCGTTATATCACCTACAACACAAACATTCTTGCTCATGAAATTTCCAAAGCTTTGAAAGGAGGCCACTTCCGAAATGAATGCTATGATTGCATGGAGATCAGTTCATTGATTTCACACTGTCTAATGTGAAGATTGGTTGTATAATTAGAAGATGGTGGTAAGACGCTACAGCACTGACGACGGGGGGCATTCATCTGTGATAAGACCCAATACACAATATAAAGTTTAAGAACTAGAATAACAAATACAGACAGAAATCACAAATTTGAAATAACCAGTACTAAGATTGACTTAAAAAAACCTGGTCATTATTAAGCTGCAGCTTCCTTGAAAAAACTATGATCTGCTCGAGCTGTCTAACATCGGATTCAAAGCAGTTCCCATCGTCATGCCTACTGTAACTGCTCCAAATGCCCCTTTTATCAGATGTAGCACTTTTGAAGAAAAATACTGAAGGCCTTTTACAAGGATCTCTGTGATAGTCTCTGGTGTTAAACATGAAATTGGCATTGACTTTACTACCCCTCCTCCATGGAACAAAAGTTCTCTGTACCGAGAGGAGGTCAGGTAGAAGTTCATTTCCTTGATAGACTTGGATAGCAAAACCCCAAGAAACAGAGAAAGTCAAAGAATTTGACTGATCATAGCAGACAGTTTGCTGCAGGATCCTGGCAGGATCTACATTTGCAGCGGCAACAAGATGCTTCAAAGCCTGTAAACTGTCCATGTCGGGAAATATGGGCTCCATTGCTTCCAAGTGATGAAGGGACAACAATGGAGACAATGGATGTGCAGCTAGCATCCCTAACAAATTCCCCCGCACATCCAACTAGCATAACAAAATGGATAAATAATGATTCCAAAAGAGCCTATCATTATATTTTTTTTAGGCCTTAATTAGCAGATAAAAGAATGCTCCTCAACTGTAGAATTCAAGAAGTGCGCATTCCAGCAAAAATATCAAACTTAAGACCTAGACAACATACTCGTGTTGTCCTTATGATGTTTGTTTGAAATGCCAAAGAATTTAACAAGATAAAATTTCAAACAAAATTATTAGATTTATCATGCTGTGAGACCAATGTACATTTAAAACGTCAACAACTAAATAGATGTAAGTGATGCACACAACCATTGAATGCAGTCCGAAAAATAGAAACTAATGCACATTATAATTTTCATGTTCATAATTGTTGGTATCTACAAACAACCTTGACACAATACTGTTGATAATGTTCTTCAATTAAAGTTGTCATTTTATCTCGACAATTATAGATAACTTTAGTCACCAATAACAAAAATTTATTTTAATAAGAAAAACCGCACCAACAGCAATATCTATGGCGTATAGTTTTTCGTCTGAGTTTTGTCCTTGTAAACAAGCCTCCAACACCCATAAAGGAAGTAAGGGAGTAATCCATGGGACATCTAACTCTTCAGTGCATTAACACCAAGCCAAAAAACAAAAAATCACAGCCCATAGATGACTAAAGAACAGATAAAGGTTACACATCCCACTGCCCTTTCCCCTTTTGTGGTTTCTCACGTATTCTCTTTCAGAGACAATCTTATTGGAGAGACTGTCAGAAACTAAAATATGGATAACTCACTTATAAAGGATTTCAACTATTGAACACATTGTAGGAGACGCAGAGAACCAACCCCGTTTTCCACATTCTCCTTTTTTGTTACACGACATATCAAAGACAGTATCAGAACTAAAAGAAGGTCTCTCCCTTTGAGATTCCGAACCTTGGATAGACACATTGGAAGAACAATTCAATCAGAGAGTAACACAAACCATAACAACTAAATTCTGTCAATTACTCCAACTCTAATATCTAATCAATCCATATGCGAAGGTCAATACATAGCGTCACTTACATAGAGTCACCTACATATAGTTTGTTAGGATTCCGCGAGTCACTTTGGTCCTACTTCTAAGTGTCACAATGATTCTTAAGTAGGAATGATTCTGAAGAGCAGTAAATAAAATATATAAGAAAAGACTCCACACACACCCATCGCCTTCAAATTCTCTTATATGAAATTCTTATAGCGTGCCGAATCTTCTCGTGCTAAAGAAACCCAACAGAGTTGAGTTCATTGTTCCCCCCATACAAAAATTGAAACAACCGACCAAAGAGAAAATAACACACCCAGCGAATCAAACACATGCGTATAGATAAAAACCAAAAACAAACGTAAGAGAAAAACAATAGCCAAATAGAACATAATATTAATAATAATATCAAAGTACCTGATGAAAGCCAGGTTCATGAGTCAAGCCAACACCGAGCTCAGCAACGCAGGAATAAATCCTAGAATCGCTGCCATACAAGTGTGCGTACCTCCTCAAACAAGAGTCCAAAACCCTCGCCAAAACCCTGGCGAGGGAACTGCTGATCGCGAAGCCGCCACCGCCGAACGCCATCTCGAACGAGTACTTCACGTTCTGCTCGTAGCTCTCGGAGTTGCTCCCGACGTAGAACCACCGGCGGTGGTCGTACCGCGCTAGCGCCCGAACCACGTTGTCGACGAAGAACACCGTGTCGTCGTCCCCAAACACGAACCACCGCACGTCTGTCTCGTTGCGATCCACGGCCTCCTTCACAGCTCGCGCCACTCGGATCGCAGACCTCAGCCCCCCGCGGAAAGTATAGGGGAACGCGGATGTATCAGCGGAGATCACAACCGGCGGGAAAAAGGAGGAGGAGGAGGAGTTGAGAGGAAGTGGCGGTGGTTTGTCGAGGAAAGAGAGGGCGCGGGTGGAGTTGGGAGAGTACCAGAGGCGGAGGTAGGGGAGGCGGCGAGGCCAGGAGAGGGAGGAGGAGGCGACGGAGAAAAGGAGGTGGCGGCGCGTGGTCGGGGAGAGGGTGGTGATGCGAGTGGATGAGGTAAGTGGCGCAAATGATGGGGCCCACGTGAGGAAGAGGAGGTAGAGGTTGAGGAGAATGGAGAGCATGAAGATGAAGGATTTGAATGAAGATGCTGGAGATGTTCTGACCTGAGGAAAAGGAGGCATTGCTATATCTGAGACACTGCTGTTACTACTAAAACTCGGATCCTTTTTTCTTCGTTTGAACATCGGTTTTACTTTAAATTAACGGTGGTGGGAGTGGGAAAAGGAGGGACAAAATAAACCGCCAAGTGACGGTTACTTTTCCAAACCTGTGATGACGGAAGAAAGGAATCAGTAGCAGCAAGTGCTTATTGCTTCTACTTCTACTTCTACGCTTCTTTGTTCCTGCTCTAGGAAATGGATTCTTTTTTCTCTTTTAATGGGCCGTGTTGGGCTAACCACAATGACTTCATACATAGCTAAAAGGGTGCTTTTCCATCTGCACCTTCAACCATTTCTTCTACACCCCAAAATATTCATATTAATAACGATTATTTGGTTATGACTTGAGTAGATAAGTGATAATTAATTTATTTACTTTTTGGCTGTCGGAAACCTATTTGTAAGACATCCTGCACCTCCTGATCACATTTCATCAAAAAAAAAAATTATATTAGATGCCAGATTTCAAAATCTTATATGGGAAGATATCGAATTTCGAACACCGGTTAAATAAATCAATGTTTTTAGGTATAAATCTGATTTCAAAATCTTTAATTACTATTATTTATTTATTTAATTTTCATATAACTTAATTTGTTATATATTTATTTGGTTTTATTAATTTATTCTTTTACTTTTTTTATAATTTATTTATTTGTTACGTATATCATTCTTTTTGTTTTAATTTTGTTTTTCATTTTTTAAATATACATAATCTAATTTTTTATATATAATTTAATTTTATATTTTTAAATTTTTTAACTAATTTAAAATTAAATTGAAAACTAATTAAGAAACAAATACAAAATAAATGATAAATAAATAAATAACAAATAAAAATAAATAAAAATATGAATCAAGAAACATGAAACAAATGAAACATAACATAAAGTAAAATGATTCACAAAAACATGAAATGGATTTAGAAATATGTGATTCATTAAAACGGATCTATAATAATGGATATCCAAATTCGTGATTCACTAAAACGGATTTAGAAATATGTGAGGAGAGGGTTAACTATATTTTGAAATTTGGTGACTTCATTTATCGGATTTCCAAATCTGAGAAGTTCGTAAATTGGATTTTGAAATCATGTTTATATTTAAGGGTCTTCCTAACTCATGTACATAGAAGTTTTGTTAAAGTAACTAATATGTGTTGAATTTTATTAAAAATACATAAATAAGTGTAATATTAGATTAAATCTGATTTAATCATCATTAATACAATTTATTTTATTTAAAAGATAAAATTGTCCATAAATATTATACATGTCGATTTTATATTTTATTTAATGTTCATTGATAAAAGTTAAAAAGTAATTAAATAATAAAATAACTATGTTTTAATGTTGTTAAAAAATTAAATATAATTAAACATAAGGAAGTTTAAATTAACATAACAACCAGCAAAAAACAATAATGTTAAACATCTAAAAAAATTATAAAAAACAACTAAAGTGTCAATTCTTTTGTAAAACTTAAAGACATACCTCTTAAAAGTTTACCGTCTTCACATTTGAAACACTTTCACCTTGAGACTCTTGAAATGCCACCAGAGATTTTTTTTTCTTTTCTTTTTAGTAGACTTACAAATTCCAAAGTCACTCTTGTGTATGTTATTGTCTACAAATTTAAAAAGGTATTTTTGTCTTTATAAAATTTGTTATATGCATTTATAATATCTTAATTAATGTATTTAATTATTTAAACTTTCAATGTAAAAATGAAAAAATCAATACAAATTAATTTTCCTTAATCAGTGCCCTTAGGGCATTGGTTAGCATTCTCCTATATTTGAAAATGTTGATTTATTTAACAAGAGTTTTAATATGAGTACTTTCCTAAACCGACTTTCGAAATAGGATCTTGTTAACCAATGCTTTTGGTTAAAAATAATTAATACGCAATAAATTTGCAAAGATTCATAATTAATTATAATATTAAAATAAATCTGATTTAATAACCATTAATGCAATTTTATTTTATTTAAAGTACAAAAATGTTCAAAAGTGTTGTCCAACTATGTTTAATATTATATTTAATACTTATCAATAAAAGTTAAAAAAACAATTAAATATTAAAATAAATATATTTTAATGTTGCTAAAAATTAAAATATAATTAAACATAAAAAATTTAAATTAACAGAAAAACTAATAAAAAATAGTGTTAATATATCTAAAAAGTAAAAGAAAAAACAATTAAACAATTAAAGTGCTTATTTATATAAGAGAATTATTATTTAAAAATTTCAAAGAATATTTTTATTTCTATAAAATTTGTTATGCATTAATATTCTTTTAATGAACTTAATTATTCCAACGAGTTACCCCAAAAGAATCATCATAGATATCAGAGTCAATGATTCATCTTGGTAACCAGTTTAAATGAGTGTGATTCTAAGTCCTAAATTGGATAGATATGAAAAAATTTAACACTTTATAAGAAAGAAAAAAAAATCTATAAATGAACTGTGTTATGATCTTCGATTAAAAATAATATCAATATCTTATATGAATTAGATTTATGTCTTATTAGTATTGTATCTCACATGTGAATCTTTCTTAGCAAGAAGCCCATAAAAAACTCAATGTGAAATATTTTATTAGATTTGTCTAAACTCAGACCAATGACGATAAAATTTGTAGACATTGTTCCTTCCTTTGTGTGTAGGTGAACCTATATAGGGATGGCAAATAAACTGTCTCCATGGGTATTGCCTGAATCCATCCTCATTTTGACAAGAAATCCTCACATTGACTAAGTATAGGTATGGGGAATCCCCAACTTTTTCAATTGAATGCGAGGATGTACATATTCGCCTCGTCCTTGTCCCCGTACTCGCCATAATAATTTTTCAATTGAGTTTTATGTGCTGAGAACTTGATTTCTTGTTCTATTCCATTATTTGCTATGATAAACAAGAAATCTTATTAGCCTTGTAGCGACTCTGTTGTGCCACATACCATGCTGAATAGTAAGAGACTAAGACTTGCATTATTATACTATATACAGTCATCAAATCACAAAAACACTCATCTTCATTGCCATGAACTTTGCGTTTTCTTTGGATCCAGTCACTTTTCACCACCTCCTCGTAAAGAAATTGGGTGAAAGCTACTTAGTTTTCAACCATATACGTCGATTATAATACCTTGGTGTCCTCAAGAACAATGTGTGAACAAGGACACATTTTGCCTTTATAGCTTCGTGTACGAGATTTGGGAACCAAACCTTTAACACAAGAAAGTCACAAAAAGACAAAAGTCTTCTACCAATATGAGACATAAATCAAACGGGTTTCTATTTCACGTGGGCCATATACAACAAAACAAATGGCCCTTGTTTGGTCACACATTAAAAAGTTGCTAATTCTAGACCGTAGAATTAATCTTTTAGGACCCTCGTTTAGCTTGGACTCAATGACATAAAGTAGGGCTCACGATGTTCAAACCAAAATTATGTGTTATCGTATTTATCTTCCTTTTAACTTGTTGCAATGGATTCATAAACTCTCCCTTTTTTCTTTCTCTTTTACAAATACTTTAATTTGATTTGTTTAACATTGTTATATATATATATATATATATATATATATATATATATATATATAACATATATATAAATTAACTTCAACTACTAGAACTTACGTTAAGTTCAAAGTCTCCCACCGAATAAAAATAAGATCTATAAATGAGTATAAATCTCACCTTACAAATCGATTTTTTGAGGTTAAATTCGGTTTAAAATCTATTTTTTTAACATGGTATCTGAATTATAAAGGTAATTCTAACAAAATTTGTTGATTAATGTTCTAGGTTTAAAAAACCCACTTCACATTCTAAATGAATTGTTTGGCACCATGACATGCATGATTGGAAAAGGACAAATAATTAATGGGGTGAAAAATAAAATAAAACACTGATGATTACGTGACGCAGTATGCATTGTTGTCCTTGTCCACAAAAATTCATTCAAGGAACATGCATGTGATTCAAAATGACAAGTTGCCATGAAGGCCACTAACTCAACTAACCCTACAAGGCTCTATATATAACATTTATTTAAGAAAGTTTGAACCATCAAATTTTGCTTCTCAAAATGTGCAAAGGCGTGGAAGGGAAAAAACATGGTGGTTCATGCAGGAGCTTCTCACCTGAAGAGAATTCTTCATCTGCTGCAACAATAGGTTGTTCAACATCTTGTGCGTTGTGTGGTTTGCAAGCTTCATTGTATTGTTAGCGAATGATGCATATTTGTGCAAAAAATGTGACGAATGGGTTCACATAGCCAATTTTTTGGCCCTCAGACATGTGAGGTGCTTTTTATGCAACACATGTCAGAACCTTACACATAGATATCTGATTGGAATCTCAGAGATCCTTCTTGTAGTAGGATGGATTGTGCAGAAACAGAATTGTTGAAAGTCTTAAATCGGCTAGAGATAAAATAATTTTATAGTATATAAGTGGAGTACAAACTTCACCTTACAAACCGATTTTATGGAGTTGAGTTAGACTTAAAGTCCACTTCTTTACAAAAACCTTCCTAACAGCACCACCCATAAATCTTGTTCAAGAACAACAACACCACCGATAAATCTTGTTCAAGAACGATTAAGAGATCTTTCTCTAGTTTTAGATGTTATTGATTTTTTTCAATATGTTCGAAATCCAAATTGCTGCAATGACATATTTAATAGTTGTATATGTAGTTTTCAAATATATAATATTATCAGTAGTCATTCATACGTTATGGTAGCAAATATAAACTTCACAAATTGTTTTAAAATGATAAAAACAAATTATCAGCCTAAAACCATGGGGTGATAATAATTAATGGGATTTATGCAGTTGACCACACTTTTGTTTATGAAGGTTGGAGAAGAATTCAAGCATTTGCCAAGTGATCTCTTTGAACTTTATGGAAAATGATACTCTAACCTGATTTTTTTAACCTGTTTTTGACCCGCCTATGTAGCAATGAAACGTGGATTTATTGTAAATATTTTTGAAAAAAAAATGAAGGACGAAGTAATGGTTCTAAGCAACTATCAAAGTGGGTAATGTTTTGCGGCCCCTCGTGCGCGTGAGGAAAGACCACGCGCTCACCATCTCATAAACCGAAAGATTTGATTTTTTTTCACTCTTGTTGGGTCCTTACTGTGGGTGTTGTAAGCTGTTCTCATGGAAGTATATCTCCTTCGTATAAGTTTGCTCCACCGAGAAATGATATACTTGGTGGATATTGTTATTGCTTCCTCTTGACCAAGGACAATCAAACAGTGTCTACAAACAATACCACATAACTCAAAAAGTAGACATGAACATGTTATTGTGGTCGTTTTAGCATCATAATGGACATCATAATATTTGTTTGCACATTTACCATCCCATAATAACTCTTGTAGGACCACGTAGTTGCATCCCGAAGGTGTAGCATCCACCATTTTGATTGCACAATTCATCTTTGCTCGGAATTTCGTTTGTATTTCTGCAAACTTGGCATGTGTGTAGGCTAGGGGTGGCAAAACGAGTTAGCCCAACCCATTTTGACCCGGCCCGCCAAAAACGGGTCGGGCTGGGCTGGCGAGCCTAGCCAATTTTGCCATCCCTAGTGTAGGCTTGTTGATATTGTCGTTCAATAAGGGATTGGGTGGCACATGGGATTGTAGTGTTTAAAGATGCAAAGTCCGCCTCACATTCCTTTTCAGCTTTGTGTCGTAGCGCATTTTCGTACTATACTACAAACTGTTGTAACGTTGTTGTTGAATTGATAAATCCATCAAAAAAGGCATTGAGTCCCTCACTGCGTTGTGTTATGGACATACCAGCCCAAAAATTTCCTTTCAAATAGCAAGGCACTCACCGTTTTCTCTCTTCGTATAGTGTGGCCAACTAGTCATTGTTATCCTAGTCGTGATCATTCATTAATTGTCGTCACCTGCTCTCAAATTGTTGGACACTTAGGGACTCATACACCAATGTCTTCAACTGGGTTTTAATTGTTTTGTAATGAGTATATCCTTGTAACTTTTCAGGAATCTTTTTCATTATATGCCATAAGGACCATCGATGACGAGTATTTGGAAAAATAATTTCAATTGCATTTTGCATGGCCCTGCACTAGTCAGTTAGAATGTCATCCGGTGACTTATCTGACATGCACCTACACCAATAGTTAAAAAGCCACACAAACGCTGATGTATCTTCAGCTGACAACAACCCGCATCCTAATAATATAGACTGACCATGGTAATTGACTCTAACAAATGGTGCAAATGGCATATCATATTTGTTGGTTAGATATGTTGTGTCAAATGAGACAACATCTCCAAATTCCTCACATGTTGTCCTACTACGTGTGTCAATCCAAAAAAAAAAATTGATATTCTATTGTTATCATTGAAGTCAATTTCAAAGAAGAAGTCGTTGTTCATTTGCCTCATGTGAGAGAAGTGTGCCATCAATTCTTGGTCATCACCTTCCTTCCTTAGTGCCCTTCTTTGTCGTCTGATATAATTTCTGACGTCATGCTCGACAAAGGGAACGTTTTCAAATCCACCAACATTACAAACCAGTGATTAGAAGCTTTTGTTAATGCGCACAACTGCTTCATCATTCATATCTAGTGTTTGCTTCACTTGCATGTTCAATTTTTTGTTGTCGCGAATCATTTTTGACTTCATAGGGCTTAGGTCATGTTGTGATCAAGTATGACATTCCTTATGTGCCATTGAGCTTCATAGGGCTTACGAAGCCTCCTCGTTCTACCGCTTCCTCCGCTGCCCAAGTGGTTTTCTTTCTCCTTCCATTATCAACTTCGCATTTTTGTACAAGATTCAGAGTCGGTTGAGTGAAAAGATCACCGCTTATAGAAAAGCTGAAGGCACCGCTTGGTTGCTTCGAGTGGGTTGAGAGTTGGTTCGCGCAAGAGTGAAAAAAAAATCAAATCTTTCGGTTTGTGAGATGGTGAGCACGTGGTCTTTCCTCACACGCATGCGGGGCCGCAGAACATTACCCACTTTGACAGTTGCTCAGATTCGTCACTTCGTCCTTCATTTCTTTTTCAAAAACATTTATAGTAAATCCACATTTCATTGCCATGTAGGCAGATCAAAAACAGGTTAAAAATATCAGATTAGAATATCATTTTTCAAACTTTATATATATATATATATATATATATATATATATATATATATATATAATGTATAACAATATTATATTTTTAAATAATATAATAAAGTGTTTTATGAAATTATTAGTACAACGCGTGATTGAAAAGTTGACCTACTTTTCTGAAACTGAAACCATACAATAATAGTATATATACTTATATATTTATGAAATTGAATCAATTTATGACTAACGTGAATGAGTATTTTAGCTTGAATTTATTTAATATAACTAAGAAATTGGAAACCTGAGATGATATTTTCTCTTAAGGCAATTGTTTTATAATAGATGTAATATATCTTCAAACAAACCCTAATCATTAATGTGATGTTGATCTATACTTGGAACAATTCTAAGACCGTTGAGCTCGGACAATTGTATAAACTTGTTTTAAATTACTTTACAGATTAATTATATTACTTTATAGAATCTATTTTGTTATTGTCGGCTTTTAAAGACCGGCTTTAGGTAACAATAAACTTTTAAAGCCTGATTCTAAGTAGTGTTGGCTCCTAATTTTTAATTAAAACAAGTTTAACGTAAACTAAATCATTGTTAATGTATTTTTATTCTAAAATTTATATAATTTACCGTTAACTTAATAACACTAAATAATTCTCTTAATATTAATTTAATTTGTGTCGACCCTAAATAAAGGTACTATAGGAGAATAATGTATATGAAAGTAATCTATTTTTTTTATCAGGCATCATCTGAAAGTAAATTAATGATATTAATTTCAATTATTTTTTATTACTTTAATTAATATTTTTCATGTTCATTTTGAACTAATTATGGCTAGTGGCAAAGACAGAGAAAAAGGAAAAACTAAAAAGTGTCAAAATCTAAAAATAATATCTTGTTTTGCAAAGCCTACAACCAAAGCCACATTTTCAAATACTAAATACATTGACTTATAATTATTAAAAAAAGACAAACACCCTTTCATTTATTAAACCCATGTTTAGATGGATTTATTTAGTTTTAATTTCTTATATACTTATTCTTAATTTAAAGGCTATACTCATATATTTAAATAGTAAAATAAAAAGAAAAAATATACTGAACCTAAGAGTGTGTTTGGATAAAGTATTTTAATGAAGCAATTCATTTTTTTGAAGAATTTAGATTTCTTTGGATAGAGAAATTAAAAAGCATTTCAAATACTAGCATTTTTTTTGAAGGATTTCAATTAGCTAAATTAGTAGAAATTCAAATATCCCAAAATAGGTGAAATTTGAAATTCTTCTCACTCAACCTCACATTCTAGACAATGCGGATGGACACGACGACTCGGACGTACTCGACGACCCGGACAAGCTCGATGACTCAGATGTACCCGACGACCCGAACGTGCCCGACGACCCGGACGGGCCCGACAACCCGGACATGCCCGATGACCGAAACGGGCCCGATGAACCAGACAGGTCTGACGACCTAAACGGGCCCGACGATCCAGACGGGCCTGATGACCTGGGCGAGCCTGATGACCCGGACGAGCTTGACCTAGATGGGTCAGACAACCCGGACGAGCCCGACGACCTGGACGGACCCGACTACCCAAACGAGCCTGACGACCCAAACTAGCCCTTCCAAATCATTGGGCCCGACAACCCGGACGAGCCCGACGACCCAGAAGTGCGGGACAACGTGGAGAGGCCCGACGACACGAATGGGCCCGACGACCCGGACGGGCTCGATGACCTAAACGGGCCCCGCGACCCGGACGGGAAAGATGACCCGGACGGGCCCGACGACTCGTACGGGCCAGACTATCCGGACGTTCCCAACGACCCGGACAGACCTAACAGTTTGAATGGGCTCGTACGAGTTGTCGGGCCCGTCTAGGTCGTTGGGCCTGTCTGGTTCATCCGACATGTCCAAGTCGTTGGGCCCATTCGAGTTGTCGGGCCCATCCTAGTCGTCGGGCCCGTCCGGGTATTCAGCCCTGTTCGGATTGTCGGGCTCGTCCAGCTCGTCAGGCCCGTTCGATTCGTCGGACCCGTCTGGAGAATTAGGCCAATGACCTAGACGGGTTGGAGTGGGCCATATTGACGAACTTGACGGCACAATCGTGCAGTATGGGTTGTCAGGCCTCTAGATCATCGGGCCACCCAGCCTGTTTGGGCTTCCCAGTCAATCCAGCTCGGGTGGGTCGTCGGGTCTAACCAATCTGGTTGTGTAGTTGGGTCTGCCCGACCCATCTAGGTTGTCGAGCATGTTTCCAAATTTATCATGAACTCAAAACATAATTAAGCGTAAAATAAATATTGTTAAAATTAAATTTTATTTCACAATAAATTCAATTTTTTTTTCAAACAAGAAATTGAAATGTAAGGTATTTTAATTTTCTTATCCAAACAAGTTATTTTAAAAATAAATGAAATTTAATTACAAACAATTCAAATACAAAATATTTCAATTTCTAAGCATCATTGAAATACTCAATCTAAAATAAGTAATTGTTAAATGAAAAGAAGGCAATGTGCTTTAAGGTAAAGTCGTGATTATTGTAAGAGAATGTCTTAACTTAGTTACTGTGAATTTCGATTTTTCGATTAATTTTAATATTTTCTTACAACTTTTACATCTGCATAAAGTTTTATAAAAAAAGACACGCATTAATTAATGTTTTATTTAATTATTTTTTGGAATGGTAATGTTACCAGAACTTTTAAATTATTTGTCCACTAAACTCTCATTCAATTAGTGTAATTTGTAAGATTGTTTTTCAAAAACAATTAAATGTACAATCCAAATTAATAAATACAATAATGTCAATAATTCATAGTTAACGCTGATTATTTATTTCATCTCAACTGTAATTAAGTGGAATAATGAGAAACTATTGCATAACTAAACAAGACAATGCTATTTTCCCAATCAGTCTCCTATGACACGCAATATTATTAACATATTTTTAACAAATTAAAATTCTTGAATTTATCTAACATAAAAATGTTCTAGAACGTTTTCAATTATACTTTTCAATAAATGCTTCTTTAGAAATACTTTAAACCTCGTATATCTTTTAATCTATCATTTATAATTCAAAACAGACTTTAAAAAAGAATAATTAAAATAACAATAGATTATTTATCATATATTTAAATTACAATCTATACATTAAAAACATTTACTTATAATAATTTATATATTAATTCTTTTTTTTTTCCTCTCATCCCAATTTTCGAAAGCCCTAACAAGAGCCGTACATCTGAATTGAGAAAATAGGCGAGTGGAGGCAAGTAACAAAGTCAAGTCGTCGATGAAGAAAAACCATTTGTGGTGAAGCTTACGGAACTGTTTTCAGTGTAAAAGTGCATCTTCTCGCAATTTTTCTCTCTCAATCTTCGACTTCAAGGTAACTCTCACCAAATCGCACGGAACGAACCAGAACAAGTACTTTTTAATTTTTTATCATCTATTTTCTTTTCCATTTTTTTACCTTATTATTCCGTTCTCGTTTTCTCAGCATCCACGCCGTTGGCGAAAAATGTTGGGGAATAAGGATTAGGGTTACGTCTTCTTCGCGCAGTTGAATCCAATTGAATATTATTTATCGAATCATTTCTCAAAACATAGTTGACGATGGTTGAGCGAAAGCAGTTCAAGACCAAGTTATGTGTTCTGTATCAGAGAGGTCGCTGCAATCGCCATAATTGCTCTTTCGCGCATGGGAGTGCCGAGCTTCGACGATTCCCTGGCACGTTTAGTGGTATAGTTTTCTAGTTTGCGTTGCTCATACATAGTGCAATTGTTTTATTATTATGTTTTTGCAATTGGTTGAGTCTATATCTTGTGAATTGAGGTTAGTTGGATTGTAGACTATCTGTGTTGATGCTAGTTGAGGGATATTTGATGAGTATTGCGACATTTGCTGCATGGGGTTTCGAGTAACAGTTCCTCAGGGTCTGATTGGGAGTGTGGTTTTGGAGAGAAATGGAATGGGGGATTTTTTTTTTTTTTTTTTTTTTTTTGATTATTGGATTAAGAAAATTATATTTTGTAAAAAAAAATATTAGGAGTTCGGGCACTAAACTATCATATTATTTCTTTCACTGTTAAAAGACTTATGGAATTAAAAATATTTATCAAAAATGTTTTATTTTTCCCCTTTCCTCTGAAATTTAACTTCGAAACACACCCTTGGACAAGTTCATGCCTGGTTATGTGTGGTAAAAAGAATTATGATTGAAGGAGGAAGCTTGTTTGTGTTTGAAGGTGTTGAGATCTTTTATTTGAGTATAACTTTATGGACAAGGAAACTGCATAGAAAAGAAATAGATGATGGACAAATCAGTTCATTTTAGTTTATTGTTTGATGTCATAGAGCTTTTTAAACTAAAGGCTTTTGGTCGCAGTATATGTGCTTGGAGTCTGCTTGAAAATAAGTAAGTCTTAATGACAGTGTGGATGATAATGCAATGCAGAAATTTAGAGAATGTTAATGGTGTTTTTTGTAATTATTATGTCCTTCATATTATAATCATTTTCCTCATCCTTGGTCATCATTTTTTTGATATGTTAATAAAGTTTATAGTAGTTATTCTATTTATAAATAATCTCTTCTCCACTGTTTAATTGACCTATCCTGCCAAAGTGGTAATACTAATATATGTCATCTATCAATTTTATTCCATCAACAGCCAAGACCTCCTTCCACTTGTGTGTCTCTTTCTACCATCATTTCTGCTTGCTAGTGTAAGCTTCTGTATGACAAGATCTATAACTGCAAATTCACACCCAATACATTAAGGGGCTCAGAAGTTCTTATTCCCTGGATAAAAATGGGGAAAAATATTGGAGATGCTTTTTTATATCAGTCCACCGTTGTTTTCTTGTCGGATTTTATTCTTGTTTATTTTTAGGAGTAGAGATTACAGTAGAGTAATTTGTATTGGCATTGGAAAGATAGAATGAGATGCATAGGAGTGATAATTACCTGTCTTTGGCTTTTTGGGCTACTCTTTATCGCAGTAATAATCCGTTTTTTTTCTTTTTGTAGCATTATGAGGTAAAACATTTTTATCTTTTGGGTGTTGCCTTTTCCCTCTAAATTAAATCATTTAAAGAATAGTTTCATTAGTTTAATTTAATATGCATCACCACTGTAATTCAGTGCTTAATTTGCACTTGCAATTATTCACTGAAATTTGAAGTATTTCTGCTGTATTTATTGTATGTCAGCAACTTTCCAGTCTTGTTTTTCCTCCTTGGAATTTTCCTCTGATGACCCCAACCTTGAGTGCAAGGCAATGAATCAGAACATAGCATTTGATATTTATTTGCTAGCTAATTTCATGTCCATCAAAGCTGTCTTCTTTCGTTTTTGTTATAATTTATTGTCTATATCTCATTTCATGTAATTTTATAACTTCGCCCTTGAACTTGTTTTTGAATAATTCCTTCGCATGCCACTATTAGCTATTTCTTTTCTAAATTGCTGTTTTCAAAACGATGTTGTAGAATGAGAATTTGACACAAATTGGAAGAGTTCACCGTGTTTCTTCTTCCAGATATAGGTGACTTGTAGAGTTGTCCTTGGATTATTTGTAGTCCACACTAATCCTATATCTTTCTTTGTTTTATATATAATTATTATCCATGTGAGGTGGAGCTGTTTAAATGGGAGTCTGAAGTTAGTCCCATAATTGTGCTAACATGGTGAAATTACATGGAAAATTTGATTAATTACAAGAAACTAGTGAAAAAATATACTGAAAGAGAAATAAATATGTGAGAAAATAAATTTGTAAATTATATAGGGGATGAGTTGCCAGTGCCACTATCACAACACATCCTGAAACTTATACTTTTGTACCCCCAGCATGTTTTATTGACACTCTGTTATTCCATTTGTTCAGCTGAATGTCGTATTCTTCATAATAGTTACTTATCTAATAGGACTGGTCCATATGTCCATTGATTCTATGTAAGCAGATACAGAAGATTAGATATGCAATAACAAATGGCATATGGGATTAATGTCAGATTAATTTATTCACTGATAGGACGATCACATTATCTTGTTGAGACTATTGCATTTCCAGGAGTATGGATATTTCATTTAGATGAGAGATCTTCAGAAGGCATTCTACTGATTGGTTTATCTTAAAGGCGATGCTGGTGTTGTTCATGAAATTGTAATTTCTTGGCAATGTTTTTTATGCTTCATTCCTTGAATCTATGGAACTACAGTGTTACCTCAGATCTTTCTTAGGCTTGCATGGATTGCCTGCTAACATCATGTTTTGATCAGAAGCAAGTTCAAGAAATTTCCAATCATTTCATTAAAAATTCTACTTCCTGATTGTATGGAGCTTATGCTATTCCTTTTGGCTGATACTTCTTGAAATATTATGGCTACATGGACATTGGCAAAAGGGAATTATTAGTGGAGATGATGTCAGGAGAAATCGCATCAGATATCTTGTTGATGGATTTTTATTTCTTAAGCATCTTGGATATATCCCTACCTTTGAGATTATATTTTATATCTTACTTCTCTCATCAAGTTGGGGATGTGAAATGTTCTTAATCCATTGCTACCTTGATTACACTTCAAGGTATATGCTACATGCGTGGGTTTACTATATCTATGATAATATGAGGGTGCTAGTTTCTATCCACTTTAAGCTCTTACGTGGGAGGCACTATTACTATACATTATTATGTTTCTCTTGTTATTCCTGTTAATGGTAAGCTTGGTTTCATTTTCATATTTATTGCATTCTGTTTGTATCTTCTGGAATGTTTGCTGTTTTTTTGTTAGTTTGCAATATTGGAGATTTGTTTTTTATTTCAGGTAGGCGAGACTACTTAGGTAATGACTTGAGGGATAAACTTGAAAGAAGGCATTTATCTCCTCGAAGGTACTCACCAGCTCAAGATGCAAGAGGCCGCCAGAGCATCCGGGGTCAGACACAAGAACTTTATATTTCTTCTTGCTTCTTAATTTTAGTGTCATTTCTTAATTGGTTGTACCTTAGAGTTTCATCTTTTCTGTCAATTAAATATTTATTTCTATTTCTCCACTGGCAATTTTATGATTCATGTTCTTAGGCTGATGTCTTCATTCTTCAAACCTTGAATGGTGGGTAAAATAGAAACTAAGAATTAACAACTAAAGAAAGAGTTTTCCTGTTATTGATTTTCTGAATCTCTCAATAGAGTTCTGGTATTTTTAGCATAGAGATTACAAGCATTTAGGGTAACAGCAAGTAACAGAATTGGCAGTTATGATAACAGAAATTACAGCCAGCATAACAAATTACTGCTGGCATAACTAACCACAGTTGGTAGAGGCTAATCTATTGCTTACAACAGAAGCTCAAAAGCACAATCACATATACTCTATTAGTGTCTGATGCTACCATTTTCCATATTTTCATAGATTTTCAACATGAGACTTGCACTGAAAATCATTCTCTTTTGTGTTTCCAATTTTCTACAAGCTATGAAGAATGTTCATTACTTCACTATGAATTTAACTGGACACAAATTGGAGTATGCATTTTGTATTGTAAATGTGGTTTTCATTTCTTCATGCTCAAAAGATCATACCTTTTTATGTTGGTTGATACATACATGCACCAAAGAGAGAAATGTGCACATGCTGCTTTACCCAATGATTTTATGTCTGTTCTCTTCCTAATGTTCCATGTGTTAAATATTGCAGAATACAGTCCTCCAAGGTCTTTGGAGAATAAAAGGTAAATCAACCATGAATCATTATGGATACTTTTGCGTACATCATTTAATTTTTTGTGGGAACTAATTGTCTATTATTGTTCTTCTTCCATGTATACATGTTAAAATTAAAATATGCTATATCTAAGGGATAGAAATGTGAGATTTGTAATTTCAGTTATAAAGAAGGAATTGACATTGATTGGAAGGCAACCTTTGAAAAGGGTAGGGGAATAGAGAAAGGTGCGGGTGACTTGATGCCTTGTGAATAATAGATAAGAGATTACCGAGTTCAAAGAAACATGCATTATGCATAGTATATGTACATTGTGTGCCATGAAATTTACTACTATGTATTTATTTGAGAGCTGATGAATATGAAGTTTCCATTCTTTTGTCGGAGTTTGTTATTAATCTCCACAATTATCTTTCGTAGTAGTCACATGCTGTGTGCATGACAGCCTAATTGTTCAAAGGTGTTTTCTGGAATTAGAATTATAGGGCTTCCCAAGTTTAACATTTGATATTTAAGAACTTGTTGAGAGAATTTCCTATCTTGACTGTGGAATATGCCTTTCTTGGAGCATATGTTATTTCATTTTTGTTTCAGATTCTTATTCATGTTTTTAGTCTAAAATAAATATCATTAATTGCTCTTGCAGTGACAGAAGACATAGGAGAAAACAGGGTATTACTGGTCAAAGTGATACTTCCGGAAATTTGAAAGCCTCAGATAGAGTTCAAGATCAAGCTAAAGAAAGAAAAATGCTTTCCTCTGGTTCTAGGAATACTCTCGAGGAGCAGGTTTGGAAACTCTCTTGAATCTTTCTATTGCAAATAATTCGTGGAAGATTCCCTAGTTTGTTAAGGAAAACTGCATGTGTTTTTATATTTTTGGAACTTTTGCAGCTGAAGAAAGTAGATTCAGGTATCAGTGCTCTACAGAACCGAAAATTCCAGCTAGAGGTTAGTTTTATCTCTTATAGTTGCATTTCCTCACATCATCCTGGTGGTTGTCTTGGTTAACTTGGTTCTCTAATGTTTAACACCTAGATTTTTAATGAGTGTTCTTGGACTCCAATCATTCACGGATGGGGTTCTACTGAAACTTATTCCTTGATTTGGTTGCATAATGATGCTTCCTCTCTTTTTAAGGAATTGATTAGGTTTAAGTTATTAACATGCTGTGTTGTTTACTTTACTATCACAAGCCATTGCAGCTTGTTATTTCTTGTCCTATCATCTGTTAACTAATGATCTTAAGAGTTGCTTTTGATATATCCTCTATCAATCACTCTGTTTCGTGTGTTATTAAGCATATTAACTTTTGTTTTTTCTCTTGATTCCTGTAGTGTAAATTTATGTGCAGACTGTAATTACGTGAATAGTTTTGAAATGATTATTGGAATCAGTCTTTTATGTATTGTAGCAGTTGTCCTGCTTCTATCTTCAGAACCATACAATATATACGAAATATGATTTGTCTGACAAATCTTTGTTTTGAGGTTTGATTGTGGTACTGATATTGAAATGTTGTTTCATATGATGTCCTGGGAATACTGATGAAATCAACCTTCCAGTTAGCTTCCCTAAATTTAATTTGAAAAAAAAAATGTTTCTTGAGCTAATGCTAATTATCCTGTTGGAGTTGCAGTTGAATTTAAATCGAGCCTTTTTATTTGTTAACTGTTTTGTATTAATTCCTATTTTTGAAGGTCTACCTTGATGAGAGTATTCAAGAAGTGGATAGCCTTAATTCTAGAATTCAGGAGCTTGAAGCTCAATTATGCAAAGAGGATGAGGAGTGCAAAAGGTACTGGAATGTTTCAATATCCGTATGTTGATAATTTTTGTTAACCGTTACACTTCTCCTTTAATTTGGCATTTATTGATAATGATGTTGCCTTTCCTGGCATTTATTTGTTCTCTCTGAAACTTCAGAATTACTTCAAGAATAAGGAAATTTGTTAGAGTCCACAATCATATGTCACAGTTACAAGATGAATTGAAGAGGCAAGTTTCTTTTTTACAATTTACTTTGCTTTGTAGACTTCTACTACGCATTAATGTCTTTTGATGTTTCATTTTCTTTGTGTGTTTGTCTAGCTGCATACCATTGTATTCATGTTTCTTTCACCATTTTATGCATAGATCTCAAGTCCGACTTCAACGGTTTGGAGATCAGCTTGTCTCAGACATTTCTAAGATTGGTGCCAATGAAGAAGATTTAAGCATTGATATTGTCAGCAATGGTGAAAATACTGGTCTTCTTCCAATTGTCAAACATAATGTGGAGCATAATGATGCATCATCCCACAGAAAAAGGCTGCATATTGAACGAGAGGCTTTGGAAGATTTAAAACAAGGTAGTAGTAGTAGTTATGATTTGGTTTTGTTTCACTCTTCCTGAATTCCTGAAATACTACATTCGCTAAACAAAACATTAGGAGGTTCAAAATAAAAACTGCAAGCTGCGAATGACATTCTTATAATTCATTTGGAGGCAAGGGACATCTGCTGTCAATACTTGTGATTTCATTGTTGTGTTTTGCTCTGCATTCTGCCAATCATTTTCATTAGTTTTTATTTTAATCTGTTCACGAGTTGGTTGTTTTATTAGCGTTTTGTTATTCATGCTACTTTCTTGTAATGGACAAGCAGATAGATCAAAAGATGGCCATTCGGTTGAGACCGGTAGAACTAAGAAGCGATCTCGGTGGAATACATCAGATCAATTGAATGACGAGTCTCTCAGGGGCCCAGAAAATGGAACTGAAGTTATTAGAGCTCTAGATCTTGAAGGCAGGCACAAGAGAGGAGTAAGGAATTCTTCTAACAGCCTTTATTAATTATGTGTCCTCATAGTCATAGGTTAGAACGATCTAGGTAGCATGGATGATAAGCTGGTATATTGAGCTTGAATATGGAAATGACAAAGTGTGGAATGCTCATCTTTATTTAGCCTCAACCCCGTACATTGCTTCGAAAAGGTGTTATGCCAGTATCATGGGTGGGCATATGTCCGAGTTATCTGTTATGGGGTCAACAGACATAGTACTATGACATTATACTTAATCATTTTGGCATTTAGTGGATATAATGTAACTGTAGGTAGTTGTGACTTATTAAGGGAGCATGTGGAGAGAGAGTGTTCCTGTCAAGCAGGGACGTACCAAAAAAGTGAGGCAAAAGAGGAGAGAAACTCCAGCACGGGGATGTTGTCGAGGGATTCACTCGTCATATCTTCCTTAAATAGCAATCGAGGGAATAAAGATCATAGCGAATATTGAATGCACTGGCTAGGATTACTGAGATCATCCCTGAAGCTGTAACTGGAACAAACAAATTCCATTGTTGTTCTGCCTCTACCTTCACACTTAAAAAAGTACAGGTTGTTTTAGTGTGTTGCATTCTTCATGGTTTTGTCCTCTGTGGTCCCTTTTTTTTGTTCCATTCATACATCAAACAGCTTATCAAGCATTTTGAATAATATTTTTGAAGTTGACTATTGTCATTGAAAATGATCTTTCCCATTTTCCACTACGAATATGCAGTTGAAGCAACCTAGGATTGAAGTGCCATCAACTAGCATGGCAGCTCATGTGGCTGATGAGGACGTTGATATTGAACTTTACAACGGAAATGATATCAATGAAACTGCAAATACAGAAAATGAGAATGGTGTGGCAAACAAGGTGAAGGCTGCACCACTAATGCTTCCCCCTGCTTTGGTACCTCGTAGCAATTATTCGCAGGTTAGTTCTTCTTGGGTGCCAAATTGTACATCCTTAAAGCACTTCTAAGAAACATTTGTAAAAGTAGTCCAATTTCATGTGCAGTACGAGGGTAACGACGAGAATGTTGATGTGGATGGTTGATGAATAAGCAGCAGGGTCACGTGTGGTTTAGTCTAATCAATATTGGCAGTTTCTAACTTTCTTTTGGTGGCTCGAATGTCAATGCCTAGAACAGTAGAATTTGAAAATAGTGGATAGGATGCAAGATTGGGAACAAGAAACGAAAGATTTGTGGATCTACTTGATTATCTATTTTCTGTTGGACTTCTTGATGTGGTTATAAATGTAATTCTCTGTTATCTATGATATTTTTTGGTTTTCCAGATCTAATCATTGAACTGAAATTACCGTATCTATCATATGCAATATTCTGCATCTTTTTGGTTCTCCATATCCAAGACTGTTGAGAATTTAAAATGATGAAATTCATGAGGTTTCTCTATTAACTTCGTTGACTACGTCCTAGTTCCCAAAGTAAATGAGTGAGGATTTTGGGAAATATGCATATAATATGTTTGGATGAGGTAATTAAGTGGATGATCCATTTGGAAAATATGTATATAATATGTTTGGATGGGGTAATTTAAGAGGATGATTCATGATTAATTTGAAATTCTTTATAATAAAAAAAAATTTTGAATAGAGAAATTAAAAAGTATCTAAAATATAAGTATTTTTTTTAAAAGTATTTTAATTGTTATATTAGCAAAAATTCAAACATTCTTATAAAAGGTGGAATTTAAAATTTTTTTACTAACAATCTTACATCAAGGACTCTTTTGGACCTTTAACCATATAAATTATTTAAATATTTTAAGTTTGGTAATACTTTTAAAATTTAATTTAAAATTTGTATATATATATATATATATATTAAAATAAATACTTAATTATATTTTAAGTTTTTGATAAATTTGAAAATTTTTAATAAATTTTTGTAGTTTATTTTTAAAATTTTAAAACTTTTCAATTTGTCCTTGTATATGTAATGTGTTAGTTATCTTTGTATTATGACTTTCTATAAATAATGTTACATAATATTTGTTGCAAAAGACAGTAATGATTAGAACTTTCCTAAATATTTAACAAAATAGATTTTAAATTTAATTAAAATTATAAAATTATAAAATTGAAAATAAATAAATAATTACAAAAGTAAAAAATATGTAACTGAAATTATAAAAACAAAAATTAAAAAATAAAAAATAAAAAATAAAAAATTAGAAAAATTAACAAATTACAAAAGTTATAAAAATATATAAATTCATAATTACAAAATTATAAAATATCACATATAATTTTTATTTTATAATTTCACAGTTTTATAATTTTATAATTTTATAATTTTATAATTTTATAATTTTATAATTTTATAATTTTATAATTTTATAATTTTATAATTTTATAATTTTATAATTTTATAATTTTATAATTTTATAATTTTA
>Ga0214545_1002730_pt1 | contig 33972 bp, 19 predicted proteins | sample CNSS4metaG_FD_160064 | JGI IMG/M metagenome (GOLD analysis project Ga0214545, IMG submission 160064) | Root nodule microbial communities from cowpea collected in UCLA plant growth center, Los Angeles, California, USA - CNSS4 | ecosystem: Host-associated > Plants > Roots > Nodule | place: USA...
ATTTGAATAATAAAAAAAATAAATAAATAATTTTTTTAGGTGGGTTGGTGAGCCAACCCACTTAACCCACCAACCCGTGGTGGGTTGAGCCGGGTTACAAAATTTCTGGCTCACTAGAAAGTGAGCCGGGTTGGGTTCACTCATTTTGAACCCGGCTCGTGGTGAGCCAACCCGTGTGAGCCGGGTTGGCTCACTTTGACATGTCTAAGCAGAATTTGTAGTAAATTTGGTTACAGGTAAGGACAAGTGGGTTAGACCATATAAATTTATGTATTTTAAAAGATGAATTATTAAATTAATTTAAAATTTCAAAATTAAGTAATTTTAAAATTTACTGGAAATAAGGGAAAAATATATATTTAATCTTAAAGTTCGAAGGTTTTTACTTTCTACACCTTCACAATTTCTTCTTGCATCCTCCCAACTTTTCGGAAATGACCATTTTACCTTTTGTAAAAGTGATTTTCCGATTATATATTTTAAAACAATTTCAGAACAAGTTTTCGAAATTTTTATGTGACTTAACTTAAAAAAAATAAGTATTTAACTTTTAGGCACTAATATTTTCAATAAAAAATATTTATTACTGTTGTCACTCTCAGGATAATTTTTCCTTTTTTCTAATCACCACTCCAGACTTGAAAATTCATCTTAGAGTTATATTAAAGGAATATCTAATTAAATATTTAAAAAAAAATAAATATTTCTTACCAAAATAATGGAGGAGACTATTAAGATAAGTTGTTGGAAAGATAGAACCTTTATATCAAGTTTAAACTTTGAGGAAATAAGCTTTGAATGAGGTCATCAAGTATGAAATGGAGGTTTATTTGCATAAGATTTTCTAACATTCAATAAAATAAGAGATTAAAAAGTGATAATTTTATAAAAACCGATGATGAAATATGGTTCTCTAATGGAGATCTTATTATATAGGCTTAAGTATAACCATTATTAATAAGATAAAAGATATATAATATATATTTTTTTGGATTTAATATGATTCATATTATATTAGAGATAAAATAGAAAAGATTGAGTTTTAATATAGAGTTGAGTCATTATAACTAATTTATTTAAAAATTATTGATAAAATTATCAATTGATTGTGGTTGATAGTTTTAGATCTTGGTGAGCTAAATTATTTCTTATTTCGCTTACACTTGTTTGTTTCAAACATCTGATTAGCAAAGACGGATGAAAGTATTAATGAAATGAAGAGAAAGCTCGAAAAATGATAAATAAAAGAACAATTAAAAATGAAAAACGAGATAAATATTTTAATGTTAACTTTCTTCACATATTCTATTATGTGAATATAGAATCGATTATGTATTATGTGTGATTCCGCATATCGAAGGGTTGAGTGAGTTCAAAGGTGAGGTGATTATAAGTGAGGAAAAAAAATCCTTGTAAGCCGCGGAACTTGTACAGAAGATTTAGAAATGTGAATTTAAATTTTTTATATATAATTTATTAATTAAAAAAACTTTTTTATTTTTTTATTTAAATCATTTTTATATCTAATTCACACTTTCTAATTTTTAATCTTTTTAATTTATTAAATTCATGTTAAAATGGATATCCTAATTTCTATTCCAAAATTATTCAACTAATTTATTCGCGGTGAAAAACATAAAATCCCAACATTTATAATATAAGGTTATACTAATTCGATAAAAGTATAATTAGGATTCATGTTAATCTCATAAAAAAATCCCTAAAATCAAGATATTTTTCATACTAATTTAGAAAAAATTTAATTTAAGAGAAACATCATAATGAAAAAACAATAAATCTAACCTATATAAATTATATTAAGATACAGATTCAGGAGTATGCTATATTTAATCTTTTTGTTCTCCGGTCTTCATTTTTCAATTTGTCGTTCTTTTTATTTTTACACTTTATTAATGATTTTCTATGAAAAAACTTTATGGTCAGATATAAAATTTTAATTTCTTTATTATTCAATATCTATCAAATTAATTTTTATTTTCTTTTTAAATATATAAATTTAAATTTAAAAAATACATATAAATATATATATATATATATATATATATAAATTAAAATTAAAAATCATGGGGAGCCACCTTGGTCATAAGAAAATTCTGTCGTTGCTTGTTGTTGACTGTGGCTAAGTTTAATTCTCACTATGTGTATGAAACAAATATAATTAATAAAATAGTATAATATAATAAAATAATCACATTATTTTATTATAAGATAAATGGTTTGTTTTGTATCTGGTTAGTATGATTCACTTTATTTGTTTGACATGTTCTTACATTGTTCTTAAGCTTATTTGTTGCGCACTTTTATAAGGTCTTATGTCTCATGAAAAATATAAATTACTTATTAATTAAATAAACAATAAATAAATAAATTATTAATAAAAAATAAAATAATAATTAGACTAACAAAAAGAGTAATTTTCTAAAACTAAAAATTATAGCATGGAAAACAAAAATGTCTTCAAAGGAAGCACTTGTCTCCTTCCTTAAACACCATTTAATAGACAAATTACTCTGTAGATTGTTATTGATATAATACAAAATAAATAATACTTTTTATTTATATGATTCACATTACATAAAACAGAAAAAAACCGAGTTAAATTAAGCTACTGCAACTGGTTGATTTAAATATTATTATTAAAATTAGCTCATTTCAGTCCATGATTAATATGTTACTATTTTCAAGATACTATATAATAAAAGTTAAATTAATATACTTAATATACAACAGGTTAAAAAAAGTTAAATAAATAAAAATATCTACTAAATTCATTTCCTATTTTCCATGTTCTTAGGTGAAATCTCCAGAGACAAAATTTGTTTAATTTCCGAAAGGTTTGTTGGTGACGCATCGATATCGAATTATATCAAGAATCTAATATTCTATATTCTGAAACCAGTGATTTTTCAATGCTTCAAAATTGTGGATGGAATTAACCACGTTATCCTCTCTGAGTTTTTTTTCTCTCTCTCTCTCTCTCTCTCTTTCTTCTCTAATTATACCAAAAGGAAAATAAAATGTACAAGATTCTGATCACACAGTATCAACCAAGAATCAAACACCATGGAACTCTCTCTGTTCCACCATCAGCACCATCCTATGATGATCCTCAATTGCCCCATTAGCATCACAAGTAACTTCTCTTTCTCTGCTTCTCCATACACTTCTTTCAATTCAAACTAGCCTGAGAATTTTCCTCAACTCTACAGGAACACACAGAAGACTTAACAAGAAAAATTCATTTAGGTTATCATGCCACTGTTCATGTTCTTCCACAAAAAACACTGCAGCAGAACCAATTACAGTGTCTTCTTTGAGTATTGAAGGAAGGAGAGCATTACTCAGTTGTCTCCTCACAACTTGTTAGTTATCAGTTAACTATCTTGGAATGTTCCCTTTCGATGTTTTCTATGTTCCATTCCATGTGATTTTCTTAGATGTTTTTATCTTATGTTAGTTGGTGGAGTCTATGCATGTGATGTGGCTGGAGCTGTTAGCACAAGTAGAAGAGCTGTATGTGGCTCCATTATTCTAGTTTGTGAGTTTATTTGAAAGAAAAATGATGGTTCTGATAATTGAGTAGTACTAAGTGGAATTTTCAACTCTTCTGTTTTCTGCAGCTAAGAGGAGCAAAAATTCCTGAAAGTGATTATACAACCTTGCCCAATGGCTTGAAGTGAGTTTATGCTAACATGTTGATTGTGAATCTTTCTACCTTATTTCCCATTTAGTATCAGATTCTGATGACTAGAGTGTGTTGAAATTCTTCAAATTAATATCATCACAATAAGAATTCCACCATCTAGTACATTTATTGATGTTTTCTTAATCATAGAGAAACTGAATCTGTCACTTTTCTTTGATTTTACATTGGTTATCTTTAAAATTTCGTAATTTGCACTATTTTTCCTTTTTGTTGATTGCATTTTAAAGATGTGCTGCTATGAAACTGTTATATCTTCAGGTACTATGATTTGAAGGTTGGGAATGGAGCTGAAGCTAAAAAGGGATCTCGTGTTGCAGTACGGTTGTGACCCAGTTAAAAATGTTTCACTCATTATTGCTTCTGCGTGTGGTTGAAAGCCATTAACTAAATGTGTCGGATTACCATATAGTTTGTGTAGTGAATAGTTAGGAATCAAATTCTGAATCTAAGTTCCACGTCTAATAAAAATGAGAAAATTAATATATATAACAAAGACGAGACATAAACTTGTAATCTTAAGATTTTGTGTTGAAGAGGACTACTTAATTTTCTCTATAACTCTGAGGTACTGGCATGTGCATTCATATATACTGATATTACCAAAAGATTTTTATTTGATTAAGTATAACTAAGAATTCAGAAATAATGAGATTATCCTATTGTAGATTCACTATGTGGCCAAATGGAAGGGTATCACCTTTATGACTAGTAGACAAGGAATGGGTGTTGGAGGAGGAACGGTATGATCCAAGTAACTATGCAAAATTTCTCAACTCTTTCTGTATTGTGTTATTAAGATCGATTAGTGTAGCAGTTAGAAGCATCAAATGCAAATGCAATGGCATGAGAAAACGAACCAAATCATTTCTATTATTTCTCTAGAGATTCAGAGTTTCAAAAACTATTTATCCTTTACATGATTGGTCTAGATGATTACTACGATGCATTTTTTTCTGCTTGCTTATAGGTTGACGAAAACATGTTTGAATTATTGCAGCCCTATGGATTTGATGTAGGGCAATCAGAGAGGGGAACAGTCCTCAAAGGGTTGGATTTAGGTGTAGAGGGCATGCGAGTAGGAGGCCAGGTGAGACCAAAATATGGGAGCAGCTTTCTGTTTTATTAAGAATGCAAATCAAATTATTAATAATCAATAAAATTAAGTGCGCAAACTGTAAAAGCCTTTTTATCCATTTGATGTGAAGGTGTAATTTAGATGGTTTTTTGCAGCGACTATTGATTGTTCCTCCTGAACTTGCCTATGGAAGCAAGGGAGTGCAAGAAATCCCTCCTAATTCAACGATTGAGGTGAACTTTATTCGATTGTTCTCCTGTAAAAGTGATTTTTATTTTTCAACATACAATTTTACCATTTCTTACTTTCGGAATGCAGTTGGATATTGAACTGCTTTCTATCAAACAAAGTCCATTTGGGTAAGTAACGATGTCAGAATGTTTTTTTCCTTATTCCTGTATATTTTAGTCTCCTGTAGTTAATTTAGATTATTTTTGGTTGCGCAGGACTCCTGTAAAGATAGTTGAAGGTTAATACAATGATTTGATATTCAGAGTGCTTAGTCGACATTTTAAGAGAAGAAAATGATGGCCACCTACTCAGCGGCCTTTACTTTTCCCATTATGTTAATGAACAACCTGTTTCTGGAGTTACTAAGAAACATTTGATTGTTTCAATTCAGATTTCTGTTCGGTCGGAGTTGTAAAGTTCATGTGATTATCAAAACGAAAATAAAGCAGTGAAGAAAGAAACCGTATGTCTTCACTTTTTCTGTTGTGTCCTTTCGCCCCTTCCATTGTTTCCGATCATAAAACATGATTGATCGTCGTTTCCTAATTCTTTCAACATTTAACTTTCAAGTCAAATGCATCATCAAAAAACAATTATCGGGTTTTGTTCAATGTTGGTTGTACAATTCCTCCAAACACCTAAAAGAAACTATATGCCAGCAGCACCTTAACATTCACGGATATACACCTTAAATTTCAAAATGGTAACAAACCCATGTAGAACGGAGCCGGAGCCGGAGCCGGAGCCTGAAATTATCTGCGGTAGCGATAGCGTTTGAAATTGAAGTACACGTGTAGAATTCCACGTTCAAACGTGCACTTGAAACCTTTCTTATGAGAATATTCCCATTCTTTATTAACAATGCGAAAAGCCTGTCATGGAAGACACATAAAATGGGTAATTTGTTTGAGAATGTATATAAACCTTCAGAGCATCAAGAAGTAGACTTACAATGTCTTCATATGGTGGCCCTGCATGAAATCTTATGATGCAAGTCTCGCCATTGCTACCATCTTTCTCAATAGTGTAAGTTGGAGCTTTTGTCTTGTCTACTAGATCCGGGTAGAAGATGTTAAATTTATACCCTTGTACAACCTTTGGCGGTGGATTGTCGTGATCGTAATGAGTCTGGTTATATTTGTTCCATTCATACCCAGTGTGGACACGGTTGAAATACTTTGGTTTTCTGGGCCTGTATTTGTCATGCCACCAATAAACCTGCTCCAACATTGACCAATTACATCAAACTTTAAATGTTGATAATCCCACGTCCTTTAATATAGTAGTGTAAAAATCCAGAACTTTGTATAATGAACTAAATATTTTACAATCTATCGAACATGTAAATTTCGAAGAATCATAGATAGCGACAATCATTTAATGACATTTGACAGAATGAAATTGGATAATAACCAAGACAGGTTACCTGTGAATCTAGATTCACTTCAGCACCAGAGCCAAACACTGCATCCCCGTCTTCCATAGCTCCCATAGCTTTCATGGCTTTCGTCTCAAAATTATCTTCAGATGGAGCAGGCTTTAATGCCATTGCTTCTTGAATTCGTTTATGCTGCTCTTCCTTTACAGCCATACGCTTCCACTCCTGTGAACGTACCGTCATTGCAGAGTTAGACTACACACTTGACACACAAACGAGAAATATCATTGTTGAAAACCATGTTTAAAGATTACCAATAGAGCTCTGTCCTCTTCCGGGTCAATAGCTTCCTCATTTTCATCACCATGAAACAGTTCCGGTGAAAATGAGCCAGCCTGATCCTCAGCTTCTTGATCTTCTTCTACTTTAATGGGTTCAGGTGAAAATGATTCATCTGCAGATTGGGCTACACAATAAACATCGAGCAAATATCAACACAAAGTTTGGGTGGAGAATGCGTATAAACTAACAATGACAAAAATCCAAGGCTAATATACATTTTCTGTAATGTTCATTGTCTTCGTCAGAGTTTCTAACTGGAGCGTCTTCCAGTTTATCTTCATCTTCCGATGGTTGTTCAAGGTGTTGCAAATGTTTGCGTAACATCTTAGCATGGATTTCTTTTAAAGAAGCCTGCATATAGCACAATTAATAATGAAGTGAATTTATCCATTATTTTAAAGAATGCATCTTAAAAGTGAGAGAGTTACCTTGGCCTTATATATGTGGAGGTATTTTAAAACTGCCTCCCAATACTCAACCACCTTCGCCGTACCAGTACGCATCTCTGATGATATATGCACCTGTAAAGCTTCTAGTTCTGCATGTGTCTTCCCCTCCAAAAGCCTCTTCACATCTGGCTCAACACTGTAATGCAGACCCCTTTCTTCTGCAAGCAGCTCAGGGGGAGGTTCTTCACCACGTACCCTAGCTCGATCAATTGCATCTTTTTTTCGAGCTTCGGCGAGCTCCCAATCACACACTAGAAGGAGTGCCTGTATGAAGATATTGAGCAAGACTTCAACTTAAAACATGAATTATGACATGATTAATTTAGTGTCAAGATCAATGGCATTACATGTTAAGGAAGTCACACAATGGCCATATGAGTGAACTGAAACAGAAGAGGAAGAGATTAAGGAAACTAATTTATCTGGGATTCAATTCAGAGGATAAATTTTATATGTACATATAAAGCACAAACATAACAAGACATACATAGTCACATAAAAGACACTGCATCGAAAGGCATAAACACCAGCATGCATATAACAAAAATATATAAACTATGGGGGAGGAGGAAGAAAGCACTCCCAATGAAAGCACCAAATGTAACAAGTAAAGAAACGAGAGAGAAGCACAATCAATTATTGAAAAAAATTCCTTGTATATCCACCAAAAGTTTGTTGAAAACAAGGAATATTCTAGGTACTGAAAACAGAATTTGCAGAAAGGAAATTTCAGAGAATTTCAGAGCCACATAAGAAGAAAAGACAAGCTTTCATTCCCCCCTCACTCTCTCTCCTCATAGTGCACATATACTAACTTTTGCACCACACAAAATCAGTCAACTTGGAATTGGTTATTTTGGGCCGAGTGCTGCGCCTTATTCCCTCTCCAATTGCCCTGTGTTTTTCTGCCTTAGGCCCAACATTTCCCGCTGTGCTCATATCTGTATTTTTACTCGTTACACACACCTAAATGAATTTGAACTGGGAAAAGCAATCTCATTGTGTAATTGAATATTCTCCATGCTACAAGCCATTCCATAGCAGATTGTTATAGAAAAGAAACCTTAATCTAAATTTTAAATACCCATCTATGCTATGCCTGACATAGTTGGGAACAATATTCCATTCCGTTCCTCTAAAATTACATTTACACCAACCTCATAACTTTTTTGTGTATTAAGAATTTATTAGAAGAGACGAAGAAAAGTGAAGATCCAGCTGCCTCAATTTTACCCAAAATATGTGTATAATGATACTATGTTATCTACCTTAAACAGGGAATTACACAAAACACATAAACAAGCTGAAACATGTTTTACATTTCAGTAAACCACTTCCATTTTATGCAAGCAACCAGAAGTGCCAATTGTATGAGACTTTGCCAACATGTTACAACTCAAAACCAACAGTACAAACTTGTAACATAAAAACAAAAAGTTTTAGTACCTCTCAAATCCCGACCACAGTTCAGAGAGAGAGTGGAAGAACTTCATTCTAAAGCACCCAATACAACTATGACAAAAAGAACTTCAATGCTAAACAGGTTATACCTTTTATATTAGCACTAAGAAATAATAGAAGGCAGTGTTTTCATATGCCCTTCTAGAAATAAAAAATTAATAACTAAAGGGCATTATCCCTATGCTATTACCAAACAGTTAAATTCATAGCAAGTTCTTTGACAATTGAATTCAAGCATATCCAAGAACATAGACATGATATTTCCTCTTTAATCCCAAAGCAAAGAACATACACATAAAATTTCCTCTTAATTTCCGTTAGATTCTTCTGAAAGTATTTTAAAACCCAAAGCAGAAAAATGTCAGAAGTTGGTAGTTTTAAAATCAATCAGTTCAAGTAGTTAGATTACTAATTGAACCAGATATATTATATTTAAAATTTAAAAGTAAATATTATGTACATATATTTATAAACAACTTGAAAAAAATTATCCCCTTACCATAAAATACATACACAAATTAGTGACAAACTAAACTACGAAGGATTGGCATATTAACAGGCGTTAAACGTGTGTCAATCTGCATTATTTTATCATTGGTAATGCAATTATATTATGCTAAATCATATAATGATAAATAACCACTAACAAGAACAAAATGCATTAAGCTAATAATAACAAAGAAACATACTCTGCATGGAAAATCTACAAAAATATTTACAAATTAAGATAATACATATTAAACATATTCTTTGTCTAGCACTAGCATATTGGCTCCACCATCATTTTTTTATTTTATGCTGTTCTATAATTAGAGAGACTTCCAAGATACATATGTTTTGCATGTAGATGCTAATAACCTTGAATTTCAGCTGTTTTGTTGTTTTGCATTACTCTTATCTATTTTTTTTTTATTGAATCATAAATGTGATCCTTGTACCAGAACTGGATAAGATTCATACTTCAAAGTCACAGTCACATTCGATAATACCTAAGGTGAATAAAAGAAGATGGTAGTATAAAAAATAGACAGGCTAAAAATTATTAAGTAATTAGTACTCTGTGAAGGACTATAAAGCAATTAACTAAAGAATGGACAAAAGATGATACCTCCCAATATTCTACATGGGTGGGTGTCGCCCTGTCAAGGTCCAGATGCATTTTGATCTCATCATGAAGCTCTTCCATTTCCTTTACTGTCAAACCCTGAATCATATAAGTCAAATTGTTATGTAAATTGTCCAACAGCAATGGTACTTAAAGCTGGAAATCTTTAATCATACTAAGGAAAAGGTTCAATGAGTTTTTGAAGGATATTACATTATAATCTTCATCAGTTAAAGGATAGGGAAGATATGAATTGCTATAAATATAAATATTAACCTTGAACACCATGTATGGTTCATTTATTTCTATATCCAAATCAGCGGATCCATTGAGATGCTTGGTTAAGATATCAATCGGCTTGGCACGACCTTCACGCAATCTAATTTCGGATCTAACCTTGCTTTGATCAAAATGAAACTGCATATGAAATTGTCTTGATTACCAGATTGCAAGTACCACAACTAAAAAATTAACAATAAAATGAAAGGAATTCAAGGAATATACCTCCTCTTCTCTTTTTTCCCAGTCATGGAACTCAGCTCGTGCACGCTCTCTAGCTAACAGTGCCTGTGAGAGAGAATTTGGAAAAGATGACATAGTTTATGCACTTACAGGATAGGGAATATTTAGTATGTCATACTAGCATATACCCACCACAGCCAAGCACCAGCCAGAAACATGAGTGTCAAGTGTTAAGAAAGAATTGTCCCTCCAATAGATTAACGATAATTTTTCTAATAACAGATTATGTAATGAACTTACCATTTCTTCTTCATGTCGTGCTTTCTCAAGTGCCCTTTCTTCTCTTCTTTTTTTCACCTTTTCAATTTCTGCCTGCATTATGATTTTTACCAAGAACTTAGTGAATAAATGGCAGAGATAATGGTCAGTTGTTTGACAATTTCATCATTATAACTTAGTAAGGCTGGAAGGCAAGAAGCAAGAAGCTACAGCAAATACTTATTTAGTATTGCCTACAAAGTAATAAATATTTATTTTATCTTTTGCAGAAAAATGCATACCATCCGTTCTCTCTGTCTCATTTTTTCAGCTTTAACTGAAAATGCATCAATAGGCACACCTTGAACAACATCACGCTCAATCTTCTTCCGCCAAACAAACCTACAACTCAGTAAATTTGAGAACCATAAGATGTAGGTAGGTACCACTCGACTACTAGTACATTAGTTTGAGGTAAAACAGCTATGTGAAGCTTCTAGAACATTAAAAATGACAATAAAATTCTAAGCTTAGTGGAATCAAATAAGACAGGCAAAATGAACAAGAAAACTGATATATCGAAGTTATCTAAGAACAACAGCAAATTATATACAACTCCCCATCCACAAGAAAGTTGTCCAACAGAAACCAATAGCATTTCTAAAATAATTTTGGATGGTAAACGAATACAATTAATGATAAACTGACAGGGCAGCTTTGATTCGAACAGGAAAACTCTCTAATTTACCCGCAGGTAAACCTAAGAAACTTCAGCACTTGTAACAAGTATCCCAGAAGATTCAAAATACCAAAATGTGGGAGAGAGAGAGGGAGGGGGGAGAAGAAATGACTTTGTAAGAGGCGTCTTTCTGTGGGACCCACATTAAGGACCTCTTTCAATTTTAAGCAACTCATATATACGGGACCCATATTAAAATAATGTTTCCATTCATAAGAAACTCTTATAAAAAAATTCTATTTGAGATACACTAAGATGAATTTAGTATTACAAAATTGCCACAAAGTACCAAATACCATCCACCACCGAATTACAGAATTTAGTATAAGTAAATCAGACAAGCATTCTCCTGAAAGACTGACAATACAATTGCCGCAAAGTTTTCCAAATAATTATTATTTTATCAAACAAATTGAGGTTTTAACTAAAATTGAAAACAGAATCATGTAAGAACCTCAATCAACAATCCATCAATAATTAACTGGTTCTGCAGAAGTTTCTTACTTTCATATTATCACCTATACCAAAATTTAAACTACAGAACTCCTTAGCAATCACCTCTATATAAAATAAAATGCCAATTGTACACACACGAAAATAAGTTACAAGTATGTATCAGGAAAATTCATCTCTTATGGTAAACAGCACAAAAAAGCCCAGTTATTAGATCAACAAATCCAAAACCACACAACCCAGGAAAGAGAATAGGGAGAACCGGAGAATGTAGGAACTTACTTCTCATTAAGATTAGAGTCACCAAATGGATTTGCATCATTCGAATAACCTGACACGGTACGAGTCTTCAGTTTCTTGGCAACTTTCAATGCCTGAGCACAAAACCAAGAAGAAGGAAACATCAAAACAAATAACTCAAATAATAAAACATAAGAACACCAAACAAAGATAAAGAAGCATCTTCAAACCTTTTTCTGAGCCTTTTTGGCCAAGTACTGTGCTATTTCCTCCTCAGTAATGTACCTGGAGGACTTCTTCTTCTTGCGACCCCTGTCACTACTCTCGTCAGAGGAACTATCTGAGTCGTGCTTGCTTCGTCCACGCCGTGAACGACGGCGGCTGCGATGACCGTCTCTCCGGTGTCTCTCCGAAGACGACGAATCGCTGCTGTTTGAATCATCACTGGACTGTGAAGATGGCGAGTCTGATGAAGAATCATCAGATCTTCTTCTCTTTTTCTTACTCTTACTACCCATTCTGTTCACTTGAACTCTTCTACTCTGCTCAAGTTATAATGCTAAGCAAAAAGACAACGTAAAGTAACAATCATATTCCATAACAGCAAAACAGTGAAAGTGCTTCTGTGTAAAGTTAGAGTATGGAATAAGGATTTTCATCACAGAAAGAATCAAATTAATTGTTCAATAATAAAAAATAAAAAAAAAATTATTAACCATAGAAGATTAGAACTCGAGTAAAGGAGCAGAGTGCATTAGTTCAAAATACGAATGTGAAAAAGTAATCGATGGGAAAACGACGAACCTGTGGCGAAGAAGACGGTTGCGAAATGAAGACGACGGTGCTGATGAGCTTCCGGTAATTTCCATACCGGACATTGAAATTTGGAAACTTGGATTTTGCTTTTCGCTTCATTTTCCTTAGGAAAATAGAATGGGCCTAATCCCAAAGAGTTTTGGGTTGTTCTTCCTTTTTCCTCTAAACTTGTTCTTCCTTTTTCCTCTAAACTTGTTCTTCCTTTTTCCTCTAAACTTGTTCTTCCTGCACCTCTATTAGTACTATCTGCACCCCTGTACTAACCACAAAAAGATTAAAATATTCTCACTGGCTGCACCATGTCCATACTGCTATGTCTTCCTCTTCTCCAACTCTAAAACGTTGGGCTATTTGTTTAGGAAAACTGTTTTGAAAAGTATGTCATGTATTTCATAAAGTTTATTTTGTAAATTTTCTTTAGGAAATTCTTTTTCAAAACACATCTTATATATTTTGAAAAAGATAGCAGGGTACGGGTGCCATTGTTGCAACTTGGGTTATGAGTCCATTTACTTTATAATTTACATTATATTTTAAAATATTATGAGATTGGATAAAGTGATAAGAGAATACACAATCTATCTATAATATACAATACAGATTAAAGGATCACAAAAAGTAAGTTTATACACATGTCATCTTCTCAACCAATCTTCCATTTCAAAATTTAAATAATTTTTACCTCTTTAACTATTTCTTATACGTGTCTTTTTCTCAGCTTGTCACGTATGCAACTTCACTTTCCATCTCTCTGTCCTATCAAACCCTTCCATCTCTTTCTCACTTTCCACCCCTCTCACTTTTTTCAAAAAGTCTCTTCACTTTCCATTTCTCGAACCCTACCATCTCTTTCTCATTCTCCACCTCTTTGCCGCCTCAAACCCTACCATTTCTTTCTCATTTCTTCTTCGAATCCTACTCTCCATAAACCCTACCATTTGTTTCTCATTTCTTCTTCGAATCCTACTCTCTATTTTCATCTCTTCACTTTTAATATCTCAAATACCCAACTCAATCCTTTTTCAATTTTAAACCCTAAATGTTTTTTTCTATCATTTTAGTGATTGTTCTCACAATTTCTTTTCACCATTGGGTTATTCGACCACTACTTGGTAAGGTTATGGTTTTTCTTTTGTGTAGATGATTATTTTTATTTAATTTCCAACTTTGTTTTTGTTTATTTTTGAGTTTTTCGACCACTACTTGGTAAGGTTATTGTTTTTTTTGGGTAGATGATTCTTTTTATGTAATTTCCAACTTCGTTTTTGGTTATTCTAACACTACTTGGTCAGGTCTTGGTTTTTTTTGTTTATGCATTTTTTTTTTGTACATTTTTTTTTTGTTATGCCTTCACTAACAAAGAAGAAGATAGAAGAAGTCTTCACAGGAGGCAAGGCCGAAATAGATACTATAAGAAGATACCTTTATCATGACGAGGAGCAGATTCCAGTTTATGATGACAAGTAAGCGACCACATCTTTCTTTTTCTGTGTAAAACACATCACAAAAATATGCAAAAAATTCTTATGATCTCTGATAAAATCACTATTCTCCATCTAGGATGTTATTTGAGCTTTTATTCTTAAGGTGTGCTCAAGTTGGATCTGATTGGACCTCAACTTTCAAGAAACGCCAACATTTCAGGTTGAGTTCTGTTTAAAGGCATTCATATTCATAATTTTCATTATCTTTTTTGGGTGGATGAAACTGATATGTTTAAATTATGTGACAGAGCTGCATTTTCAGAATTTGTAGCAAAAACTGTGGCCAACTTAACTGATAAGCAAATGATGTCAATTAGTTCTGAATATGGCATTGAGATAAGCAGAGTCCAAGGAGTAGTTGATAATTCTAACCAAATTTTAAATGTTAGAAAACTCAAAAGCAGAGTCCACAGTTGAATAAATTGATAATGGAATACCTTCAATATATTGTATTGATTTTTTTAATTGTTGTATTGTTGATTCAAAGATATAATTATAAGTTGGTTTTCACATGCATGGGTGGTGTTTGTTTATTTCTTGGCACCATAAGACTGTTTGAAAATTATTGTTTTGTGGCCTGTGTAATCTTTTATTGATTTGTGTTAACTGAGAAAGAGTTTTAGTAATTGTAGAAGGAAATGCTTCATTGTTAATGGATTTATCTTCATTTGTATATGCACTCAAGACAATAAATTAAAACTAACAAACATGAAATGGGATTGGTTGTTTAGCATATAAATCTTACATTTACTCTCTGTTGTTTCTTTTTAGAGTATCAAGGTTATGTTTTACTGTAAAGCAGATTGTAGTACAACGTTCTGTTATTTACATTCAAATTTTAATTGTCTTAATTATTCACATGTTTTGATTAAACAATACTTGCATTGTTATGGAGTTTAGATTGTTGCATTATTACTTTCCCTTGATTCCAAAGTTGACTTCTGATGAAGAGACGAAACAAATTTTGTGATGACATTTTCATTTGATGTTCTTTGTTTTTTATGCATGATTGTGTCTAAAATCACAATCATATTTTTTTATTCATTTAAAGTATTTTAGATGAAAGAACAACTTGATCCTTTGATAACAGATTAATTGTTTAATGCTATGCTCGATTGTTGTAATACATTAAACACTAATTACATTGTTATGGAGTTTATATAGTTGCTATTTCTTTCCCTACATTACAGAGTTGACTTCTGATGAAGAGAGGAAACATTTAGGAATTCGATTGGTAAGAAACATAAAAATAAACATCTTTCGGGATTGGATCCAAACTGTCTTGATATTTGTTCAAAGCTACTACACTTCAATCCAGATAATTTTTTTTATATATGTTAGTTTGGTGGTTTACTCAATTCTGATTTTTTTTTCAACACAAGGTGGCACTGCTGTCTTAGCCAGTGTTGGAATTCCAGAAAAAAGGAAGCAATTTTATTCAAAAAAGATGGCCCACTGCTATGCTCATTCTCATGCTTTAGAAGCTCAAAGCAAGAACTAAAGTTGTTCTCGATGGGATTGGATATGAGAACTAATAATGTAAAAGATTATGAAAATATATATGAAATTAGTATGTATTTGCTTTAGATTGAATTAGACAAAATATGTTCATGCTATCACTTGCTTTCAGACTGCACTTACATTGTGAAATAATAGTAAATATCATATGTCAATAATAGTAAATATCACTTCTTCATATATATTATATCTTTTTGTATAAATTTTTCTACAACAATAAAAATCAACATACGTTTACTAAATACAATCTTAATAGGTATTATTTTTGTACAATCTCTATCATTTATGTTAGAAATATAATATGTTTATTAAATTTAAATAATTATTTTGTAATTAATTGTTTCTTGACGTGATTTATTTCGAAACGATTCTTATTTATATTTTTTTTAAATTTTAAATTAACGTATCTTTCCACGATTTCTAACCTTATGTTTATTTTATTTTATGTAGGTTTTCCTATATCTGATTTTTCTCTTTTGATATGCAGACAGTTGGACTCCTCAGTTAACTAAAATGGTAAAAGATGTACATGACAACATCAGGTCAGTTCTTTCCTTTCTCTTCTTTCTATTCTCTTCACACTTTCCTTTTCTTCAAAAGTTCAAACCAGATATTTATTTGAAACCATATATTTATTTCATTTTTCATCTTACGTTACAACATTTATGTTACTGTTTCGTAACTTTTTTCAATTTATTTCTTATTTGATATAAAAAAGCTACATGACTCCATTAGGTCAATTCTTCCTTTTTATTTTTTTTGTTCTTTTCATAATTTCCTTTTCTTCCAATGTTCAAATGACATCTTTATTTGAAATCAGATCTTTATTTCCTTTTTCATATTATTTTTCAACCTTTTGCAACATTTAAAGGTGGTGTAGGTTTTCTTTTTTCTTCTTCTCTCTGCCATTTTTTCTTTTCTTGCACAACATTGAGCCATGTGAAAAAGAACTTTTAGTTTCTTCTGTGGTCTTCATATGTTTGACAGTCACTTTTCCCAATTTTTACTCGATTTGGTTAACCAAAACCAGAGTATTCGTATGGTTTTAGTTTAAATGAATCTTTAGGCATGTCAAAAAAGTGCTTTTGCTTTCTTCTTTTATTCTTGCAGAGAAAAAAGTGTTAATGTCTTTATTTATTGTTAGAAAATAATTTAGTATCCTCATTAATTTGTAGCCATTTGGATTTGTCGATCGACACTTTGTTGTTGGTTATGCACATGAATTAGGTCCACAGTGGCACTTGGTAGATGTAAATGGTAAGAGCACGACAGTTACCTATAACATGGATTCAGATAACCCAAGAATCACTGAAGGTTGGAGTAATATGAGAAATTTGTATCACATTCAAAGTGACTCTCACATCCAGTTTCAGTATTTGGAAAATTCTTTATTTCACCTCACCGTATTTAAAGGTGGTTGTACACCAAGGAGTTTGACAACATTTATGCACCGTATCAGTCATCAAGATATAAGATCTATATTTTCAGTAAAATTGACAAAGTATCAAAGCAAAGCAAGTTACTTGGTATATGCCTTCTGGTTTCTTCTTATCCTTAGAAGTATAATTAAATGAAAATACTGAATGTACTAACAATAACCTTATGAATCATGTAGGACTTGCCATCAAAGTTTGCCAACTTCATTCGGGAGGAGAATGTAGAAGATATGTTTCTTATAGGGCCCAAAACTATAGTGAATTGCAAAATACTAATATCAAACAAACATAGAAGTTCAACAAAGATAGGTCAAGGTTGAAGGCTATTTTGTTATGAAAATGAATTAAAAGAATGAGATATTGTTGTCTTTCAAGCATACAATGATTTCATCGAACCAAATATTGAAGTGTTTGTTAATGGTTGTTGTTGTGATTAGATTAAGCATAATTTTGTAATATTGTTGTTCAAGATGGTGTACTTCATCAATTATGGTTATTGAACTTGGTTATATGACAATATGGTTGTTGTGATTAGATTAATAATAAAATATTAATGTACACTTTTTCTTATAAATTTATAATTTATAATCAATATTAAAAATGATCTCATGTATTGCACGAGTCAAAAAACTAGTTTAACATACATGTCAAAGATGGAACACTAACACATGTGACTAGTTTCTTTTTAGTATATTCGTATCGATCATAATTTCAGTTATTTCTTTTTTTTAACTAAAATTGTATTAGGAATGACACTTTAGAATTTTTTTTTATTGTGAACTTTTTAAAGTTATTTTCATTATTTGTATAAATGTATTTTTAATTTTCTTTTTAAATAAAGTGATTTTATAATTTTTATTTTGCTATATTTTAATTATTTATTTTTTGTTTTTTTATTTAACTAATTTTATGTTTAAAATTAATTTAATTAATTGAATACATGATAAAGATTATTATGGTAAAAAAATTGAGATTACCTAATACAAAAAATTTAATAGATTAGACAAATAAATAATATAAAATGATACATCATTGGTTATATAGGGACAATTTCTACCATTTTGACCTTAGTTACAACACTAAGAACATTTTTTTGGCTTATCCTGAGTTGATTGAGGTCATCTCGGTTATCATATATTCAATTAATTAAATTTTAAATTAGTTAAATAAAAAATAAAAATAAAATCATTAAAATATAACATATTAAAAATTATAAAATCACTTTACTTTAAATAAATTAAAAATACATTTAAATAAATAATAAAAAGAAATTCCGAATAAAAATAGTTCAAACGAACATATGATGACTTTATACTTTACAAAAAAAAAATCTAAAGTCATTGCTCCTAATACGACTTTAGTTGAAATAGGAAAAATAAAGGAAATTAACTGAAGTTGTCATTACTATGAAGACTTCATTAAAAAAAGAGAATAAGTGAAAGTCGTAGCACGTCATACGACTTCATCTCTGACAGTATGTTAAAACGACTTAACCCAATCTCGTAATATTTTAAAAACATACCCCTTTACGTAAATTGAAAAGTAGATTGACTCATTTATGTAATTAATCTGCAATTGGTGTAGTTGATGGTGCAGTTATATATTTAGGATTTTTATTCCCATAGTGTCTTCTCCCTTCTTCATTGTTACTTTTTCAAAAGCTGAAAATAGTAATTGTAATTCTATACCATGATTTGATAATAAACAATATTTAATTAAAATTGGTTTTTGATTTAGAGAATATAATTAATTTCAATTTGAACGATTATAATAAGTAGCTATTAGATACAAATTACATGTATTGCATTTGATCTATTAATCCTCATTACAGTTGTAAACATAAAAAACATCTTCATCATCTTTTTCTTTTTATTTTGCATCCACTTAATCTTGGTTTAAAATGACTCCGTAATTAGGATGTGTACTTCTTCCAATTCAGCTTGTAAATCTTGCAATCCAGATATACCTTTAACTTTAATAATTTCATCCACATCTAACATTTTATCTACCTGATAGGTTGATTCATCTTTCGCATCAATAGATTTTATACGACCCCTTGATTTCATTTTAATGGCAACACACCAACCACATTTATCCTTCCACAATGGTTGTTATGTTAAATAATAGAATTGCCTAACACTGTGTGCAATAATAAACTTATCAAAATGTTCATATATTTTATCCATTTGAATATCTATAACCTCATATTTAGGATCGACATTTAGTACCTCTAGTAGATGGATTAAATCAATTAATTTCTTAGGATAACTTGAAGTATTGTACTCTAATTCATATATGTGTTGAATGATCCCATAAAAATCATTCTTACCTCCTTTTGTTAGACCCTTAACATTGATCTCACTATTATTTTCTTTTTTGTGTTACCTCCATAAATGAGTATGGAATTTGTATCCATTAACAAAGTATGTGTGTCATTCTTTAACGCATATCAAAGGACGTTGTGATAAATTCCTTAAGTGTTGGCTCCTTACATTTAATGGCTCATTGTCAACCTATGAATGTATAAGGCAATATCCTATAATGAAATGCGGAAAAATAAGAAACTTTTATTGTTACATACTTGTTTCTTGAACCATGAAAGAAACTTTGTATGCATACGTGTAAAACCATTTTGCACATTCTCTAAGAATGAACTGTTCAAAATATATAATTGAGAAGGAAAATTATGAGGATAGTGTAATTAATTAAGAAAGGCTTGATTAGTAAGTTGTTCACTATATTTAGGCTTATAAATAATTTTTGTTCCTAAATTTATTTTGACACAATTGAGTCCCACTACAACAAATTTTAATTTAGGCAACACCAAACTTGACCACGAATATAAAATTGCTGCCTAAACATATTATAAACAATAGTTTTACAGTCGTGGCTTAAAGACTACCAAAGAATGTTTTATGCCACATTTATATAAGTGAAGTATTTAAAACATGTAGGTTAAAAATTGAAAATGTGGTCTAAAGTAGATTACAAATTTCCCTCCAAAATTTCCGTCTTCCCTCCCTCGTCCCTTGGGTAAATCTAATAGATTTTTGAAAAACATTTCATTCTTCCCTCACGCTCATACACCCCAAAAAAAGTTATCTCCCACCCTTCTTCTGTCCTTTGCAGATTGAAAAAATCTCTTTCCTCCCTCACAATATCCCTTTGCTTACCTCAACCTCACACCATTTCAATTTATGAACTGAAAAATCTCTCATGCCATAACATATCGTGCATTGTGTAACTTTGTCACCATCATCGTCTTGCAACATTTTCATCATTATCGCCTTACAACTTTGACCGTTGTTCGCCAACCGACAACTTCAAATGTCGTTTGCCACCTTGCAAGTTCGATTGTCACACACCACCGTGCAAGTTCGATCGTCGCTCTACAACTTCAATTGTTGTACATCACCTTGAAAGTTCAATCTTTGGACTTAACTTTGGTACGTGTTGTTGTGTGGATGTTGTATGGTGAAGAAAGGTTAGTATGTAACTTAGGGTTTTGCCTTTGGTTTGGTTAATTTGTTTGATTTTGTAACTTTTTGTATCTTATGCTATAGATTTTTCAACAAATATGTGGGACATTATTGGTGACAGGTTCATTACAAGAGAAGGATCGCCTCGTTATTAGGTATTTCTCTAACTTGCTTTTCTAATTGTTGATATGTTTTTAATTGATATGGTTAAGCGTAAGTGGCAACACCTCGACAATCTAGTTTTCGGTTTTTCACCATTCTGACTTCGAGCTAATATCATGTTAATGCTTATACAACTTACTTATATTGTTGTCTACCTTTTTTTTATATAAAATATATAAATGTTATATTTCAGTTGCATGTGGCTTCAATGTTTACTCATAACACTCTATGATATAGCGGAATTTCAACTTTTTTTGTGATTTTGCACTATTGACAATAATGTACAATGATATGTTTTTAAAGCAATATTTTAGAAGAATGGAAACTTTCAAGAGTTCCATTTGCATACTAGGATTGTCTGGGTTCTCTTTTTTAAGCAATATTTTCTACCTTTTTGTTTGTATTTCAAAGTATTTTATCCTGTAATATGTATATGATCCTGGTCTGATACTGAACATTCACTGTTTCTTTTTTCTTTGCGAGGAGAGTATGGATTAATTAGAAATATTAGGACTTTATGTTTTGAAATAATTTATGGGATATGGATATATTAGAAATATTATACTTGTCCTTGTCATTTTGGATACAGATAGAATTTTTGTTCATTGGTTTGAAGTGTGATTTTGAGCTTTTATGCAAGCTACTCACAACTACAATTTTATACATATAAAAAATCATATAAAACCACATTTTAATAAATGTGGCTTAAACTCAAAGACAACATTTATACATGTGTGGTCTAAACTCAATCTCAAAACTTGTTGCCTATTGTGAAGATATTAAGCCACGATTTTAACAATGTTGTCATACTAAAAATCATGGTCTATCACCTACGGCTACGCTCACGAGTCCACACTTAAAAAACTGTTGTCTAAACTTTAGCCCACGGTTTTTATGGTTTAGACTACAATTTTACGATGTTGCCTAAAATGATTTTTGTTGTAGTGTCCCTATATTTTTTTTTTAAATATAGTCCATTTTCATTAAATCAACATTAATGATGTTAGAAGGTGACCACGTATCAGTCTAAACCATTTTTTCCCTCTTAAACTCTTTTTTCTTCTCTAGTGACATAACCCCACCACCACCAACTCCGACAACACTCACAACCATTACCAGTGGCGAAACTTGGACAAAAAATTTAGGGGCGCCAAATTAAATTTGTTATATATAATTTTTTTTTTCATTTTTTCTCTTCATTTCTTCGGCTTAAAACAAGCACAAATAATAGTATAATTCAAAAAAATATGATTATCATTCCATATTATATCATGCTATTATATCATGATATAAACCATGAATACCATTTTTATAAGTCTTTCATACCTCATCAATTTGATTTGGTGGGTATTATCAAATTTGAGGACATTTTTCCCGGATCGTGTTCTAATGAATTCTTAAATTCATTATATATAACCCTAGGAAATTTAGAGATTTGTTTTTCATTGTCTTGAATTCTTGGTTCTCATGAAATTTCTTAAGTTTAGTCAATGTAGATGCTTTTTTTTTCATCTTTATCACAAACCTTCCTCTTTCCAAAAAAGAATCAATTCTTTTAATCTTTATCATAATCTTTCTAATATAAATTTATCATCTCTCACCTATTTAGAAAAAGAAAAATTGTATTCACAAATCATAATTATCACAATGCAAAACATAACAAAATTCATACAACTTTAATTAAATAAGCAACACTATATAAATCCAAAACTTTAAAAAAAATTTACCATAGGCAGCAGAAAACATGAAATCCCTAAATTTCATAATTAAGGGTTATAATAATTTGGGAAAAATTATAATTAAGGTTCATACAAATTTCATAAAACAATCCCTAAAATCAAAATTAGGGTTTATACTCATTTGGAATAAACTTAATTTAGGAGAAACATCTTAAAAAGAATTATAAATTTAACATATATAAATTATAATAAGATACTAACCTTGATAGGTGAGAGATCATCCGAGAATGTATACTTCAATTTCAATTTATGTGTTCCCCAATCTCTGTTTTCTAATTTATCTCTTTATATTTATTTCTTCTCACACATTTTCATGATAATTTACACTATGGAAAGTTCTTATAGCTAGAAAAAAAACTCTAATCTCTTTTATAAATCAATGTCTCCATTGAACTTTTTATTTTATTTTTTATTATAATTTTTCATAATATAAATTTAATATAAATAATATATAAATATAATTTTAAAAAATAAATAAATATATATAAAAAATAAATTTCAAAAATTTTGGGGGACACCCCTGTCATTTAATAGTTCCGCCGATGACCATTACCACCACCTTGGCGACACCCATGACCACTTATTCTCCTCCTCCTTCTCTTCTACCTTCACTCTTTCCACTTTTCCATTCCTTAACACAAACAGACACACACATATGCACACTCAAACACACTCTCAAATTCAAAATCAAATTCAAAATCCCACTAGGGTTACGATTTCTAACTCCCCTTCAGTTCTCCCTATAATGCACTACGATTCCAAGGCCCTATCATGGAGCCACCTACAATCGAGGGATTGGAACTTTGAATAAAGGAATTAGAGTTTTGAATTAAGGAATTGAGATTTATCAATGAGAGACTCTTAAAGAGAAGATAAGTGGGTGGAGAGGGGGTGAAGAGGTTTGTGCATTTTGTAAGGATAGTCTTCTTTGCCACTACCAAACTCCTAAAAGATGGTCATGTGAAGGTTTAAGAAGTGGTGGCTTGGGCTATTTATGAACTCATTGCCAATAACCTCAAATGATAAGATCATTTATCTCGGAACGATGCCGGCGGTGGGAAAGGAGGAAGAGGGTGGGTGGTAGGATTGTGTCGCAAAAGAAAAAAGGAGTTTGAAAGGAAGAAGAGGTTTAATTTGACACATCATCATCTTTTAACAGAAGGAACCAAGTTAATTGTATTTAAAACATATAAAGACTCAATTGAGTAAAAAAATGTAGGAATAAAAGTAAATCATAGACCATAATATAAAATTCAAATTACTTATTCAGTCATCGAAAAAATAATGTCAGTTTGCTCTAAAATACTTATTCTATGTAGGGTTTAACTTCAACTTAGTTGATCAACACATAAACATGCACAATTTAATTCTTCCTTTGTTAACCAATACACTTTCACTTTCCCATAATGACAACCAAGCTGATTAAAAGCTGATAACATTGATGGAATCCTTTCATCTTTAAGGGTTCATTCGTTTCTAGAAATCTATGGCAACATCATAAGATTTTTCAAATAGTGAGAACTTATATGTGGTATCACGGTGCAAGTAGGATGCATAAATTGATCCTTCAACTCTAGATTTATTTTTAAAAAACTGTTTTGAATCTCTTGGAAGTCCTATATTGACTAGTGTTAAGGTCAGTTTAGAATATATAAGTGGGTGCAAACCTCATCTTATAAGTCAATTTTTGGGAGATTGAGTTAGACTTAAAGTTCACTTCTTAACATGGTATCAGAGTCATGAGTTAGAGCCTATCCTAACAAACTTTATTGTTTGTTGGACGTATTGTTCCACTCGCTATTGGATCGTTATTGGATCACCTGTTAATATATAGTCTTATGCTCTAGATGTATATATATGAATGTGCCTATCTTGTTGAAGGTGTGTTTGACAAGCTTGTCAATTAAGAGAAACAAAATTTAAACTTTGTCTGTATATTAGATGAAACTCTGAATTATTTTCATAAAATTTAAATACATATTGTTTTTACATTTTTTTTTCTGGTTTATTGAAAGAAGAATTTGTTGGTGAGATAAAATAAAAGTAGAGAAATGTATACACAAAATCAAGGAAACTCACTCAAACACAATGAAAACATACATAATCACGAGAAAAACAAGAATATGCATAATTGATGATCTCCCATCTTCAACGTTATACATATATACAAACAAAGATTGATATAGAATTCATACAATTGATTTTATTAGAAGAATTGATATTATTAGAAGAAAAATAGATGAAATGATTTATATACAGTTATTTGATTATTTGTTTTAGGATTAAGAAGAGAAGTTCACAAATCTATTTTTTATTAGAAAATCATTTTGCTTTTAGTCCATTAAAAGATGAAAGTACATAACAGTATCGTCATATGAATCAATATAGTGAATTTCAATGCATTAGAATTGGACTTTGATCATTTGAAAGCCTAAGTAAAATCACCACGAACACAAGCTCTAATAGTTTTAATCAATTTTAATTGATTAAAATAAAATTTAGTCTAGTACAATTGATTAAAATAACTAAAATTTCTTGAGATATTTTGACAAATTAAAATGTTTCTTAACGAATTAAAAGATAACATTAAAAGATAACCCATACAATAATTAATATTCAATTAAAAACTTATTTTTAGTAAGAGATTTGGTGAAAATATTAGCCAATTAAATACAACTACTAACAAATCTCAATTTAGTATTATATATATTATATAGTTGAGAATATATATATATATATATATATATATATATATATATATATAATTGAATATATATATTTTTAGTTGTATATTTTAATTTTGAGTTTTATTTTCTTTTTCAAAGTAGATAATAAATTAAAAGATGAAAATTTTAATATTATTTTTACAATTAAATAAATATCTTTTTCATATTTTTAGGTGAGCGAGTTGAATTCAAGTAAATTGAAACTAATTTTGACTTTTGACCCATCTAGACCTAATGGATTTCATCACCAAATCTAAAAGAGTAGTTTTTAAACAATATAAGGATTATTTAAGTGGTAAACTAGAGAGACAATTTATGTATAAACTAATCTTAATTTATAAAAACTATTTTATTTTTGTAATTTCGTTACAAATGTTTATGAAAAAATTAAAACATACCAATATGGAAAGCAGAAATCCCTCTACTCTGTAAAGATGTAAGAACAAACTTACAATTTTGGTAACTAAATCATCCAATCAAAGCAAATTCTCTCTTTTATTTAGTAGAAATCAGATTTTTATTAGACGCATTGCTAAAAGAATTGGCGTATGGGGTGAAAGACATTTCTTAACGAAAAAGATGAAAATTCATACAAGAATCCAAGATTATCCATGTAATCAAAATTCAAACAAAGTTTACCCCGAAAGATACCATCAATTATTCAGTATCAATACTATGACAAAGAAAGAAGAGTTGTTCCCATTCCGTTTATTCTCATTTATCAGATATCTCAGTTATTGGAAGCTTCTACCATGTCATGATCTAAGCTCCAAAACTGGTATCATCTCAAGGTTGAAATCGTCAACAGAGCACAACAACACGTCACTTTTGGAGGAAGTGTCTCTCCATAAGCATTCCTGGAATCTTCGCAGCTAAGCTGTGCAAGATAACATAAATCATTGCAGTTAAGAATTCAAAAACGTAACTACAAATGCCAAAAACAAAGTTTCTGAAGAAATGGGTGAAGAAAAAGAAGCAAACCTGCCATGTACTCTCTTGAGTCCAATGGCTGATAATAGTGCTGCAGTTGCGGGATATATACACCAGTTTGAGCTTTTCCCATTGAATTCATATGCCCATTCATCATGCCCCTATTTAGCCTACGATTCCTATTAGTGCTAGGAACCTGAAAATAAGAGAAATGAAATATAAATTTCATGTCTAAGACTCATTCAAGCTTCATCAAATCAGATTTGCTTGTCCTAATGACGTATTTACATTTCCCCGGGGAGGATTTAGTACAATTAAATATTAGTTTGACAAATGATTTGCATAAAGGAATAAAAGTTAGAGATACGCTGTAATGATATAGCTACTTATTTTTTTCCTAGTAAATATTATTCCCAAAATAATATTAAATGGTCAAAAAACATTAATTATTTTAAAGTTGTTCTGTAAATTCGATACTCACAATAGGAACCTGTGATGGTTGAAATGGTCTAGTAGGAGGCGTAAAGTCATTAGCCCTCCATCCTGATCCCAATCCCAGAGGTTGATACAAAAGCCCAGATTGAAACACATGTGAAGTAACATTTGGATAAAAGTAAGGTGTAAAGCCAGGAGGGATAACTGTAGCAGGAGATCCATTCAATCGTGCTTGTTGGGGTGCATAGTGGAGCTTCAGCTGTGTTTTCCTATCCTCCTTCCTCTGCGCGAAAGCAATATACAGTGGCTTACCATAGAACATGCATCCTGCGGCATGTAGCAGCATTGTAAATAAGAGCATAAACAACGAGATAAAATCAGTGTTTACACCATAAACAACATAGTGGTCCTGGATGGAATAAGTGTTCAAATTCATTGAAGTAACATGGATGTAAATTCTCAAGATCATAACTTTAATTAGAATTTGGTATTAAAAATTAAAAACGACATATAAATTATATCTGATCTTTCAATCCCCAAGACTAAGAAAAAAAGTTTGTAATCCTATAAATGTAACATATAAGTTTTGTGTTCTATTATTGAAATGTTATAGCAAGCACTTGTCCCCTGTTTCATAGTATTAATACAAATCTAGCTAAAAACAGAACATGGTCGCATTCAATCCCATGACACTACAATATTACATCGGCAAAACTCACCATAAAAAGTGCTCATAGCTTTAATAGCCTCCTCAGGGTTGGAGAAGCAGACAAAACCAAACCCCTTGCTTATCCCTTTTTCATTTCGCATAACTTTTACAGAAGTGATTGTGCCACATGAACTAAACAGATCTCGTAGTTCTTTTTCACCAACAGCGTCATCAATGTTCTTCACATAAAGGTTGGAGCCCTGGAAGTTAAATGAAGACATTGTCAGAAGAAAAAGGAATTCACAAGTTAAACGTAAGAGAAAGGGCATGGAATTACCTTTGATTTCTGTATTTGCTCCTTGCGTTTTTCCTCAAATTGATTATGCAAGAGTTGCTCACGTTCAGCCTTCTTCTGCGCCCTAGACACATAAAGATTCTTTGAACCTACATATGACAAATCAAAAGGCAGATATGAATCAATATCAAAAAAGGCAATTTTGTGAATAAACACCACCTGTACATTAAAAGATAAATACACTACCAAATTGCGATCCATTCATTGTTTCCATCGCCTTTCTAGCATCATCTGGACTATCATAGTTAACAAATGCAAAACCCTTGGATAGCCCATTGTCGTCCTTTGCGATAGCCAAACTAATAATTTTTCCAAAAGTGGAGAACTTTTCCCGAAGAAGTGCTTCCGTAATATCCGAATCCAAGTTTTTAATGTACAAATTTGTATACTTGGAATCATAACCGGGCAAAATGCGGTCACCTTTTCTGACAAACTTCCCAACATATCTATTAGAAAATTAGAGTCAGATTAATATTTACCTTAGACAAATATGTGTATAGAAAGTGGATAAAGTAATTAAATAAAGGCTCAAAACTTTACGGTCTTGACACTAGTTAAGGAATCGATCAGAAAAAAGTTATCGACAAATAAGTTGGAAATCACAGCGTGGTGCATCAATAACAAGTTTTAGTAAAACTTCCACTTTTGATTCCTTAACTAGCGTTTGTCCTGAAATAATGAAGAGCTTTACATACATCTGTTTGTCTCTCACGGTAGAGCCATTCAACTTCTCAATGGCACTATTTGCAGATTCCTCCGATTCAAATTGAACAAAGCCATACCCTTTGCTCTTCCCATCGTCATACACGACTACTTTGCTGGACAAAACATTTCCATATTTTTGAAATAAATCATGTAGCACCGCATTATCTATTGATTCTGCCAAGTTCTGCCATGGTATTGAACACCAGAAATTTTCCATTAGAATTCACTTTAAGCAATAACGAACCAGAAATGATTTAACTATTCATACAAAGCTGTAGATATACCTTAACAAACACATTCCCTCTGCCACTTTTCCTTCCATTAGGATCGCGATGTGACCACATGACCCTTATCACTTTTCCAAAGAGATAAGAATTATTTTTCACTTTAATAGCTCGGTTTGCTACACAATAAGCATACCAAGGTTAATCGAATCAGACTACATCAACAGGTGTAAACATTCTAAGAGCAACAATAATCCAAGAAAGCATATTCTTTACTCTCTTCAGAAAGTACAAGTAGAACTAAAAAAAATGAAATTGAAGTAAGCTCTTGCTTCTTCGTGAACAATCTAATTTAGGAAATTGAGTTAGTAAGCACCTTGTCTTAAAGATAGTCTAAGATAGCAATTAATAGTCTCCATCTTTTTTCAAAGAGAAAATCTTGCAGTTAATGAAAAAATTACAACTACAAATTTCAAGCCACACACTAACACAATTCGGTCAGAAAAGTTTAAGCAAAAGCACTTTATCAAATCTTAGTCTAGTGTGTATTGTCCGGATTCTAGGCAAATTTTCCCGACATATATAAAAATAAAACCGCAAAAAGCTAGTTTCACTTCAATCATCGACATTGCAAGAAATTGCGGACAAATAACCTCAATTGTAGTTGCTATGCAGCCACTGATAGCCCAAGAACCTAGACGCTACGACTAAAATTGCATTGCAGACCATTTTATGAAAAAAATAGTTTTTACCTTCATTCCCACACGATAAACATGCAAGACTCTTCGAAGATTAGCGTTTCTTTACAAAAACAACAATAGTATCAACATACCCTCTGAAGGCCAAATCTCAAACATCAAAATACGTGCCAAGAAATTAAATACCCTAGCCAACAAAACATTAATTCGAACTAGCAATATTTGCACATCATTCCTTTACCACTTATCGGCATCGATAAATAAAAATCCATGTAACTAGCAATTTCCAAGATCTCTCTTGAAGACCTAAAACAAAACACCAATTCACACTACCAAAGACAGGTTAGTGTAAAGATAAATTTAAAAAAGAAAAAAAAAAAAAAAAAAAAAAAAAAAAAAACTCTCTCAATACACAAAGACGAACAAGAACAATCAAAGAAACGATAAAGATAAAGAAAACGCAGCCATGCAATGCATCAAAGCAATTGTTAATCGTGAATGTTACTGTATATGAATATCTCATATAGAGAGAGCGAGTGATACCGTCTTGCTGAGACATAAAGTTGACGTAACCGTAACGGAGCGACGCCCTCGTCATGGAATCCCTGCAGACGCGGACGGAAGAGAGGCTTTCGAATTCACGGAAGGCCTGGAATAGTTGGGTGTCGGTGATGTCAGGATGAAGATCTCCAACGTAAAGCGAAGACTGAGCAGCGGCAACCGTAGCTGGAACGGCCATTGTTGGATCGGAGAATAGAGAGCGGTAAAGAATGGAAGACTGAAAAGGTGGTGACTAAAACCCTTCCTCGAACGACGGCGTTTTCTATGAGAATCTTGATGAGAGACTGAGAGTGCACGCAGAGAGAGAAAGGAGGTGGTGCGACTGTGTGACCAGTGAGTGTGAGGATCTTGCATGCACGCAGACGCAGAAGGATCGACCACTCAGTATTAATAGGTGAACAATGATGGAATTATGATCACGCGCATTATGATCACGCGCTTTGTTAATGCGTCGCTGCACCTTGTTTTTATGGTTTTACATATATATAATTTTTTATATAATTATTTATATAAGAAAACAAATGAAAAAAAATGGTATAAAATATATGATAATAATGTAAGAGTGATTAGAAAATGTTTTATGAGAGATGCATCATAAATATTATTCTATTTTATTCTAAAATAACTGAAATTCTTGCCATGTAGAAAGTTCCAAATTCAGTTATGTCTTATCTTTAATGAAGCATTTAGTTCTTTTTAATATGTCCTCAAGCTAATTAATTTTTCATTTTTACTTACATAATTTATCTATGGAAAGAGTGAGACTATTTTATTAAATTTATTTTAAGAAATTAACATATTTATTATAATTTTGTATTCCTTTAAACTTATTCTTATATATATTTGAAGATAAGTACTTTCTCCATTTCTAATTAAGTATCAAAATTTTGAAGTTTTTTTGTTTTAATTATTTTTCATTTACATAGTTCAAGGTCACGTTAATTATTTGTTTATTCATTATACTTAGGAATGAAAAAGGAAAAAAATGCTCAAGTATAAATATTTGTGGGAGGAATTATAAATTTATTTCTTTTCATTAATGTTATGTTTCGATGTTAATAATAATAAATTTAACAACTTTTCTAACAAACAATTCTTTATTGAGAATTAAATTAAGTTAAATTATGATTGAATTCAGCGTTTAATATTAGAAAAAAAATAATAGATAATAGTTAAGATATAATTTTTTACTTAGAAATGCTTTAAATATCACATTTTAATTAAGATTTCAACATCTTCATTATGTGACAATTAGTGTGACATGAAACATAAATTACATTTAAATTACTTAAAAATTTATGTGTGTCCAAAGTTCACATAATATAATATGAAAGGTAACATATTAATATATTAAACTAGATATATTTATATTTATACATATTGATCGTTATCGTTAATAACTATTTTTTTTGTAAGCTTTTAAAACTGAGAGTGAACAAGAACAATATGAGAATATGATAAAAAAAATTAGAAAAAATTATTGATGATGACGATGTTAGAAGTTTTTTATAACAATGCATTAAAATTTTACCCATAATATGATGAATTAAAAATTATTGATGATTGTAAAGTTTTACACTACCAATGAGTTTTAGTTGTACTTTTTTGTTAATGAAGTTGTAAATAAAGTGACTGATGGGGAAACCAACACCGATAGTCTGATTTTATTTATGTTTTCTTACTTAAACTTACCCATTACGATTATTTTGGAGAAATTTTATTTTATTTAAATATTTTTTTTAGTACTATTTTATTTAGATGTATATATACTTAAGTTTTATTCCTTCTTTATAGTCTTTTTTGCTTATTCAAAAGAAAAAAAAATATTAAAATTAAATCTTAGAACAAAAATTGATTTCTTTATTTGTATACTTACGTAAAATTCTAAAAGGTCACTTTTTTTTGCACTTGCTTTAATTTATATTCATTATTGTTTATGTACATTTATGTACAGTGATTCTTAGTAATCATGTTATCTTCTTCAACATTTGTATTATATATGTTTTCATATAATTGAACAATAATGATGCACTGTTTTAAAAGAAAAATAAAGTGACGGAAATTCTTGAAATTTTGTTGTTAATCTTGATCATCGTTCTATTCCATTAGTGTTGTATTGGAGAGTGTATTTTAATGTTAAAAATAAAGTATCTTCATACTACTTTCTCTTACATTTTACATTTTCAAATAGAGAGGTCCAAGAGCGTAGGCGCGTGATATATATTATTTTATTTTACGTTTAACTAAAAATGGTATACTTTTTAAAATATAGTTTTACAATATTAAATCTTCTGATGAAACTTCTTGTGTGCTGCTATACTTGCTTTGGTGCAAGGAAACATAAAACTTTTTTTCTTGATTATCTAATATTTTTGCTTGATATATTTATTAATTGATATATTTATTATTGTCACAATAGATGTCATAGCAATAATACTTCATTTACACTTGCTTTGCTATTCTTTAGGAGATTATGTAGAATTTTACTTACGATGCATAAAGTTTGGTTGGCTTGAGTTTGCTATATAATAATAATTAGATTTGTTATAAAATAAAGTTAATAATAGAGAATAGAGTAAAAAAAAGTATAAAAAAAAATAGAGAATGACAGGATGAATTATAATTATAGTTTGTAATGAATCATATCATATGAGTATCAATTAATTATATAATCATATAAATATCATATGAATAACTGTATTAAATGAATGAACAATCATTAATTCATAACAAAATTATTATTATTAACAATAAATGTATTTATATAATATATGTCATTATCCTTTATTGTACAACTAACAAGCTTAAGTTTAGACCAATAACCTTCTTCCTATGTAAGAAAAGCTAATTTTAGAAATTATGATATTATTTAAGATGTAATTAACAAGAACTAATGAATTGTAATGTGAAATTTACTCGATCACTCATTTAAGTTCAAATACATATCTTTGTAAGGTAATAATTATAACATGTCATAAAAAATATAAATAACACTATTTATCACAAATAATATGAGAACATTAGTGTAACTTAATAACATTAGTGTCTTGTAATTGTTGTTTTTTTGTGTGGTTATGCACATCGATAGACCCAACACAGGAGGAAAGAGAGGATTGAGATACAATATATAATAGTGAAAGATGTCGAAAAAATCATGATCGAAAGACAAAATAAACTCAACAAAAAATAAATTTTATTATGATAGACTTTAACATATAATTCTGATACCGTATACAAAAGAGAAAAAGTGAAAAGAAAAAAAAAGGAAAGTATTATTATTATTATGAATGAAAGAAAATATATAAGTTAATCTCATTGATACAAGTCTATATACCAAACTAGTACATAATAGAGAATAATTTAGAAATAAATATTCAAAATTTTAAAACCCAAAACAATCACGCAATATCTCCACCAAACTTCAATTCCAGAAATAAGAACCATTATGCGATATTCAATTCATTACAAAAGAGGATACAATTGAAAACTTCAAGGTTGCAATTGGGGTTGAAAAACATGAATGACAGGTTAAACCTTCATTGTAACGAATTACTATATCCACAAGATAGAAAAGATAGAATATGGTTAAGAAAAAAAAAAGTGAAAAATTGCATATTGTTGTTCATTAAAATTTGTAGTTGAAATTATTTAAATTTTATTTCTTAATACTACCATAACTCACATCTTCATTTAAAAAATTGCTGTTTGTTGTACTTTTTATAATACTTTAATTTAAGTTTTTTTTTTAATTTTAAATGATCTCTTATGGTATTATACTTTAAATAGTTTCATCATTTTACCCACTTTTTAAATTTTCTTTCGAATTTCAGTTTAAGAATGGTGTTTTATAAGATTCATATTTTTATAAAAATTTGAGAAAAGTATATATCATTCTGTACTTTCTGTTAGTGTTATAATTAGAATAAATAATAAATAATAAATAATAAATTTATTTATTTAATAAGATAATTACTTGAATACTTTACTTTCATTTCAAAATAACTAAGTAACTTATTTTTTAAACAAATAATAATGACATAACTTACATATTATTTTTATAAAATTATTATATATATATATATATATATATATATATATATATATATATATATATATATACTAAAATATATTTTTT
>Ga0214545_1002731_pt1 | contig 33966 bp, 21 predicted proteins | sample CNSS4metaG_FD_160064 | JGI IMG/M metagenome (GOLD analysis project Ga0214545, IMG submission 160064) | Root nodule microbial communities from cowpea collected in UCLA plant growth center, Los Angeles, California, USA - CNSS4 | ecosystem: Host-associated > Plants > Roots > Nodule | place: USA...
TTTTTCGATGCATCCTAGCATCAGTTTGCATTAATGAAAAAAATGTCTCATTTTGTTTGTCTAAATATTGCTTCTATCAAAATTTAACGAGTGGAAACTGAGGAAAGTAATTGTAATAAAATAAGAAGCCTTTCGGGTGGAGACGGTGTACAACAAAATCATAGTTGTTTCACGAATACTAAAACACAAACTGTCGTGGAGGCTTTGCAAAATCTGCAAACGAGTCCATACAAGAAGAACCAAGGTAGATACACCAGATTAAGCAGACCAAGAATATTGTTGGCAATATAATGAGTTAAGAACCAAATAGGAAAAAAATCTCAGGTGACATCATACTGCTTAAACGATAAATTGAATACCAAAAGTCCTATTTAATGAGTTTATTAATAGACTAATATGTAACTAATTTCTGAACAGACTAACTAATGATCTTCTGACAGAAACTTTACCTCTGCTTTCATCACGCGGGGTCATTCTACAACCGACGTATTCTCCAGATCCTGGCTGACAAATGTTACAACCAGTGGGGCAAAGAAGCCTAAACAATCATCAATTCAGCCAGAAAAACGTTAATACTAGTTTCCTGTGTTCAACAACACTACGGTTGATGATACAACGGAAAAGACGGGTTTTTGGTAAACTACCAAATGACCAGCTGCAGAACAGAATCAATATCGCTTAAAACCTCGAAACACGAGAAGTGATTCAACAAAAATAAACAATTACAACCTAATCTAACAATAATGTAACGTTTTCAATATAACATGAATAGGAACTTAACTTCCTCAAGACCATTAACTAGGCTCAAAATACCAAAACCCCAACAGAAAACGGGATTGGCCAATCTCATTCAAAAAAAAGTCAACGCTACGGAGTATTCTCTCCTTCACCACTCTTTTAGCATTCCAGGAGACTACCCCTAAGAATATTTTCAATGTTCAAATTCAAACCTAAATAAGATTAGCCCTCTTCAGAAATCTGATTGTTCGACAATAATAGGGCCATATTGATTCCACATAATCAAGATACATCTCCAGTACCCATTCCTGCAATTCTTTCAACTTTTTTCTTGTTAGTTGTCTGTAGTCTCTATTTTTTGCGCTCAATATAGGCTGCAAAACATTAGTTGAGATATCCTCTTTGAGCTTGCCGCGAAAAATGTAGCTATAGGCAGAAATGCAGTAAGTGGGAGAATTCTTGAATAATTTCACAGTCTGTTTGAAGCTGAAGGCGTAGAGTGCACAAAGCCAACGTATTATCATGACTTGCATAGCCACAATTAGTGGCCCCAAAATCCATAAAGGAGTTAACTCCTTGGAAACTTCAGCACCATATTTTACATTAACAGCCAGGTAGAGAGGAACGCTGCAGATAAAAGATAAGGTTAGAAGACAGAAGCATTGTTGTGCCATCAAATGCTGTGAACATTGTCTAAAAGGGAAGAAAGTCGAAGAATGATGCAGAACCTAATAGTATGTTGACAAAGCAGTAACGTTGAACAAAATGTGACAAACTGAAAATTAACTTGAAGATGACAGAACAAAACTTGCATATGATACAACAAAAAAGCCAAACAAGTCCTCCTTTCACAAAGACTGCATAACTTGTAGAGAGTTAAAGACCATCGTACTTACAATATCAACAAAGGAATCTTTATTGTCACATCCAGGGCCAGAAAATGGGACCATGCTACCTTCAAAACTTCACCTCTTTCCTTAATTTGAGTCCCTTGAAGAGTTTTTGGTAAATCCCCAGCTGATGTGGGTTGTTCAAAAATCTTTTCCACTTCTTGACTTGCTGGCTGCGTGCGCAACATTTTCAGCCATTTATTGAAAAGCTTATGAATAGAGGATGATGTTGGAAGGCTATTATTTGTTTCAGATGCATAAGATAGTGGAACATTGTGAGCTTCCTCACTCTCTCCTAGTCTAACAGATGTCTTGGGTGCCTTCAATCTACTAGCCCTGGTTCCGGAATCATCATTTCGGGTGCTGCCTCTGAAGGCAGAAATCTTCAAAGGTTTGAGCTTACTTAGACAAAAGCAAGGAGGTCCTACGCTGGAAACAATAAACCCTTCCATGAGAAGCAGAACAACGAGGTCATGCACATTCAGTTACAGGACATGTTTGAGTGTGGAACAACAAGGGTATGCATATTCAAAGATTAATTGAAATATTGAAATCAATAAATATGAATACATATACAATATTGGTACTAGAAACAGAGAGAAGAGCATAATAAATGCATCAAACAAATTGTGTAAGTAATGTTTAAAAGTACAGATTGGTTTTTCTCCTCCGGAAATCATTTTCTTTGCCCTAATTCTACTAGCAGAAGAAAATTGTTAAAGATGAAAAAAAATTGCCCTAGTGTAATGTAAATATAATTGGTAGACAAGACTTGTATTATTTTTTAATCTTATTTCAAGGAAGTCACCTCAGAGTGAAATGGACGTTTGATTATGCTAATTAACTCTTTATCAAACAGCCACCTCTTACACTAGTTCTAAACTTCTTAAAGTGACCCAGACAACAAAGACCCTATTTAATTTCTACCTTAGACAAATATTCCGCTTTACTAGGCAATGCCAGTCAGTTCTTCCATTCATGTGATGCTTTGTTAAACACTCCTTCAACTTCAGCCTTTTGCTCCATGGCAAATGCCTCGAGGAAGATGTTACGTACAAACCCTACAAAAAGAAAGCAAATCATCAATAAAGTTCATAATCCATATACCCAACCATTTGAAATGTGAACATGAAAATTTGCTGACACCACCCTATAACAAGACTTATTAAACTTTTTTAAATGAGAAAAAGAGATATGTAATCTCAAATTTCAAAAACACATTGATCTTCCGATCTTCAGACCCCAGGACATTTCAAAACTAAACGGTGAAACCATGCGCTCCAATTATTAATTGGATACGAAAGTTATACCTTGCCACCAGAAATTGCATCCACCAAAACTAAATAAGCGTTTTTCAACAGTGAAAAGCTAGAAAGTACATATATCCCTTGGACACAAGCATCGACGACAATAAATCACATCGTTTGACATTTTTTCATTTCATAACCACTAATTTGACTAACAAGCATAAAACTAGATAGTAAAAAAGGAAAATAAAACTGAAAGTAAATTGCAAACACAATACAGTATTGTGAGGATATAAATAAACTCATAATCCAAATACCTGAGGCTGATGTGCTACGAAGGCCATTCTCCACTTTTATTCTTTATCCAATCCACTTAACAAACAGGACCTATTTAACAATGGAGTTAAAGATATATATAAGAAAAAGATAAAAAACAAAAAATAGAAGCCAAATTGCACAAAAGTATAACAGTTTTACATTTGAAATTTGAGAAATGAATGTAAACTAACTTTACAGAAAAGATATTGAGAGAAGGTTGTGGATAAAGCGAAATTTGGAGAAACGCGATAAGAAAAACGGTACCTATCGAAAAACGACGATGCAGTTTCGGTGGGGAAATGAATTGAAATTGCAGAAGAGTGTGGGTGAAGGAAATTGCAAGCGTAGAACCCTAATCCAAAGATGAAAGAGCAAAACAGAAAGAATATACGATATGATATGATATCTGTAACACAGTGCCACCACCCCTATCCCTTCTTCCCCTAATTCTTCAGTTTTTGTTTTGTTTTACTTTTATACAAGAAATGCAAACAAATAATGGCAATAATTTTTTAAGAAAAATGTTTTTTTTAAATAATTAAATTTAAATTTTACTTTTTAAGAAAAAATATTTTAGAGGTTACTGTGCTTTTGCTAAAGTCTTTTAAAGTGCATAATTTAAGAAAAAAATGTATTAGTTTGGGATACTTCTTCTTTAGAAAAGATTTTTTTTTAGTTTAAATTAATTTTTGACTCTTTCAAACATTTATATTTTGAATCATGATTCTATCAATCTTTTAAGAACTCGATTGAATTTCTCTATCTGCAAATGAGACTCGGCTCCTTTTGTTAAATCGGTATTAATGTCGTTTAGAAGTTTCACGTTTCAATATATAAGTATGTTATATAATAAGGTCTTATAAATAACTTTGACAAAGATAATCTCTTAGTTGTTATAGAGGATATGTAGAAGTAATTCCTTATCCAATTCGTTTTGAATTAAAGTAATAAAAGTCATTTTTCTTATTATATGAACCACGACCTTTTATGTTAAACACAAAGGTGAGACTAGATACTATTCACACCATCCAACTAACACAAAACGACATATATTCAATTAAAAAATATAAAAATCTTGAATATTCAATATTTCAAGAAAATTTAACTAACAATCAATCAGAAACACTTAGTAATGTGGGTTGATCCACCATGCATTTGGCATGTCCAAAGAAAATCTTTAAAAAAAATTATACAATGTTATAACAATTATCTTATTTTAATATTGTATATCCTATGAGTTTATCATTGACAATAAAATTGACATAAACTAAGTACACATAAGATTAAGATTCACATAAAATAAATATGTTAAAGTTATATCTTTTATAAAAGAAAAATATAAAAAAAAATTGTCTAAGCTACAAAAAAACTATAGCAATTAATCAATGTTAAATTTAGTCAAGAGAACTAGTACATGGATTCAAACATGGAGTTAAAGAATAACAAAACAAAAATAAAAAAGAGTTATACATGGCTTACAAATTAAAATATGGTAAAAATATCTTTCAGAGTTATGTAGGTCAACTCACTTCACCCTGTTATTGCCTCCACGCAAGTTGCGAGTTGTGCAAAACAAACCTAAGTGAGTCAACAGACTAAAATAATCAACTCGTCCCACTATTTTTCTTGTAAGATAGCGAACCGACCTATATGATCTTGCTCCACATTACAATCCCTAAAAACACCCAAAAATTTATCACCAACTTCAAACTTAATTAAGTCCTTTCTTTTTCATTGCAATTAAATGATTTATAGCTTTCACTTTATATGAAATCTTTTAAAAAAAACGTAAAAGGTTATATATGTTTGTAGTCCCTAACCTTAGACACAAAATTTGAATTCGTCTATGTTTTAAACCTTGATATCCCCTGTTACAACAAAAGAAATGAAAGTATTATTGGATCATATAAGAGAATACACAAGTCTTGTATTCTAACACTTTACACGCAAACCCATATAAAGGCAGCAATAGAAAATGAAAAAAAGAGGAAAATGAGCCTTAAACAAACAAAGAAAGCCTAAAAGACTTATAAAGCCCAATATCTCCAAACTTTGAAAATAAATGGATATATTATATTTAACCTAATGGTGTTCATTTGTTTTTTTGTGTTAAACGACATTTCAGGTTGACATTTGAGTTATAACGTGTTGTTAAATAATGTAAACAATTCAATCGCCAACCTAAAATATTGGACACATTAAAAAATGTAATACATTTGGGTTAGGAAAACTATTATCAATTCATTTTTAAAGTTTGAAAACTAAATTATATCAAAGTTTAAGATAAAGACAAATTTTAATTTTAAGTTAAAATTTAGGAACTTAAAAGATATTTAACCTAAAAATAAAATTATTTTGTTGTATACAGTAGACTCAAAGGTTTTTTTTTTTTTTCAGAAAGTTAATCAAATACACCCTAAATTAGTATGAATAAGTTATTAATTCCTTAAAGTAAGTTCATTCATTACGTACTTAATGCTTAAATAAAATGTTTTTTTTTTTCGGAAGTGATAGTATTTCATAAATTAAGGAATGAGTTATAACGCAATAATCAAGGAATGATAATCGTTAGATCTCATCTAAAGTTCATTAAATAATTAAAAGTATATTTAGAAGTATGCATAAAAGAAAAATATGCTATACATGTTTAGTTTGCCTGATTTTCTGAAAGATTTTTTTTGAAGAGCTTTAAAAAATTGTAAAGCCCAGTTCTAATCTATTGTTATTGCCATAGTTTCATTCTAAACTAAAACATCTTTCAAAAAAACAAAAAAAGCTTTCTAAGAAAATTTATAAAATATATATCTTATTGTTCTTTAATTTTTCTATGTAATATCTATTAAACATGGCATTTTGAATCTGATTATCACCATACAATTTAATTTCTACCTTTAAAGATGAAAATGTTTTATTTTCACATTCACATTATTTTTCATTGCCAAACAATAATGTATTCTCATCTAACAAACACACGACAAACTTTTTTGTCAGACAACTTTTTAGAACATTATTTTTGTTGACAGACCAAATACTCTTGTTTCTGAGAAAAGTCCAAATAATTGGAGTTTCGTTCTATTTGTGTGTTTTTGCTTCTTCTTCTTTTCTTTTGGTTTCTCGAAAATATAATGTGTTTAGTATAGACCAAAAATTACCGATCAACTAATCTAAAAAAAAAAAATTATGGATTTTTTTTTTAAATTTGAAAAGACCTTTTCGATGATACAATTCAAAATTAAAAAAATTAACAATTTTTACTATTTACTGGTGTAATTCAAAAAAATATTTCACATCCCGAAATTTCAAATAAGTTTTTTGAATTGTATAGTTCATAATTAAATTATTTTTTAATGTTGTTCTTCAACAATTTAAATAATAGAATCTAAATTACATTGTGCAATTTTCGAATGTGCTTATTGATAACTCAATCATTACATATTTTCTTTTTTTATAACCTTCAACTTAAGGTAATTTGAATGTGACAAAAGTATTTGAAAAGTATTACAATCGAATGTGACAATTATTTTTTCTAACATGGAGGTTCATGAAGGTTGCAGATGGTTATAAAATAAGGTGAGCAAACTAGACATTTAAAATAAAATGGGGTGCAAAAGGAAATTAAGAATTTGCCTAGAGCGAAGAGGGTAGAAGCCCATCACGCTAAAACACTCTATAAATTACAGTCTCTTTTTGTACCTCCATATTTGTTTTTCATGTATTCACATAAAAACATTATAAAACAAAAAATGATTTTTAGAGTATATGATTTAAAAGTTATTTTAAGAAAATAATTTTCTAATTTTAAATTGTGTAATTTAAAACTTAATTTTTGTTAATATTTTTCAATTTCTCAAAATTACTTTCTGTTTATAAATTTTTATAACTTAAAAATTATTTTAAACTTTTACGTTACATCGTCCAAAAGTTATTTTTTTATTTTAAAAATTCATAATTTAAAAATGACAAAATAAGAATTTTTTTTTACGAGGTGAAAATCCTTTCATATATATATATATATATATATATATATATATATATATTTAATGAGCTCACCTTATCTGTGTGTGTTTGATGATGATCATGTAACTTGTTACATTGGAGCAGATGTCGATGCAGGTGAGCAGACGGATGCTTGAGACGGAGTGGGGATATTCTCTGGGATTTTATTTCTCGTACTATGTTGCAGTATGGAATAAATTGTAAAAGTTTTAGACATTTTGTTTATGATATGAACGATGCGACCCATTTTCATTATTTTGTAATGGCGCGTTGAATTACTAAATTTAGATTTTCCCGCGTTTTGGGAATCAGTGATAAATAAATGAGGTTGTTAAATTATTTATATTCTTATTTGTTTTAATAAGTAATTTTCGACTAGGACGTTACATTGTCTCACTGTTTCTTTCCCATAAGTTGTTTAATCGCAGGAAGTTCAGAAACTTTAAACATATATTTGATCATCATAAAAAAGGGGGAGATTGTTGACAAAGATTGATTAAAAGATTTTGATGATGATAAAGATGCTGAAGAAAACACTTGAAGATATTGAAGACAATATAGTTCATGTTTAAAGATTCTTATTGTAATAGACTTAAACTTTTTCTAGTTAGGTGCTTTTTCTAGTTAGGTGCAAAATTGTTAGAACAACAGCCAGCTCGCAACTCCTCTGAGAGAAACTCATTTTTTCGCAAAAATCAGTATGGTAATTGATTACCAACTTATAATAATCGATTACCAACTCAAAAAATTCTATTTTTCAAAACCCACTTAAGATAATCGATTACCACGAATGGTAATCGATTATCACTGGTAGTTATAACTTGGCTCTTGAAAAACGACTTGAAATAATCGATTACCATTTTGGGTAATCGATTAACACTGCAAAACTTTGTTTTCAAAAATCACTGGAATAATCGATTATCTTAAATGGTAATCAATTTTCCTTGGCAGTTTCAGCTAAACTCTTCATTTCTAACTCAGCCTGCGAAAATCTCTTTAAATAGAACTCAATTTCCAAACTTCAAACTACCTTTTTAAGATTCAGAGTTCTTGTGCTATGACCGCAAAGTGTTGCTCTATGAGATTCTTAAAGAAAGCTTTGAAAAACCTAGTGTGAGTGAGTGATAACTTTTTCTAAGTGAGTTCTTAGAAGATTGAGTGTTGTGCTGTTGCTAGGAAAGCTGGTCATTCTCTGTGTGATTCAGGGGGAGTTTTATTCATCTCTTGTGGTTGTTCAAGAGAGGTGTTTTCTAATCCTTACTCTTATATAATCTGTTGTATTCTGTTTATTATAGTGATTGAGTTAATCTCTTTGTTTAAGATATTAACAACTGGACGTAGGGTCTTTTGATCTGAACCAGTATAAATATCAGTGTGCATCTTCCTCCCTTTAAACTCTTTATTTATCTGCACTTGCATTCAAAGTAACTGTGATTTTAAGTTAATCATCTAAATTTTGAAAAAAAAATTAAAACCTGTTAAGACTTATAAAAATCCAATTCACCCTCCTCTTTGTTTTTGACCAAAGATTAAATATTCCGCTGCACGATACCAACACTATGTTTGCTACTTAAGTTCCCATAAGGATTCATACCATCTGTAGCAAGTCCAAGTCTTAAGTTTCTTGGCTCTGCACCAAATTCTGGAAATGTTTCATCAATCTTCTTCCATTGTGGAGAATTAGCTAGGTATTGAAGAAGATTATCATACTTTCTTCCATCAACGTGCCATTTTAGGTTTTTTACATCTTCTTTAATGGAAAATAGTCGTTTGAATCTAGGTATTATAGAAAGGTACCACATCACCTTAGCAGGTGGACCATCTTTGTCTTCATCGCCACTATTTTCATCAATTTTCTTTTTAAACCGCGATAAACGACATGTTGGACATGTCTTCAGTGAAGCAAACTCGTCTTTGTATAAAACACAACCATTTGGGCATGCATGTATCTTTTGATATTCCAAACCCATTGTACATAAAAATTTCTTCACCTCGTAATTACAGATAGGTAACGTGTTATTTTCTGGAAGCATCTCCTTTAACAATTCCAACACAATTCTGTGAAACTTGTATCCATCCATCCATGCCTTACTTTTAAACTGAATAATTTCAAAGTTGCTGACAGTCACGTAAAGTTAGTGCATCCTGGGTACAATTCTTCCTTTGAATCGGACTTAGAAAATCATATAGATGAACTTTTCCAAAATTCTCCTCCCCAACATCACGTACCATATCTTCTAAATGATCATTCATCCAGTCGTCTACATAATTTGTTCCTCGTGACGTCGTAGGCTTGTCTAATACTTCTCCATGCCAAGTCCAAAGTGTATAACTTCTCATTATACCAAAGATGAATAGATGATCACGCATTGTTCCCAAGTCATGACGTATTTGATTAAGACAACGAACACAAGGACAAAAATATGTCCCGTTACTTGAGATTGCGTGTTCTTGAACATCTTGCAAAAACTCAAAAACCCCCTTTTCATACGATTCACTGATGCGACGCTCATTCATCCAGCTTCGATCCATACTATGTTCATAAAAAACTCAATCAATCTCAAACTTTTAACTCTCACAAGGTGAGACCGTACCCATTCGAAAAAATTATTTTTCATAATTTGCTAACACGTATACAAAGAATTCAAACATCATAAACTTCACAAAATTTCGACATCATTTCGCATTGGTCTCTGAAGTACACGAAATGAAAGTGATCGGTCATGATCACAATCAAGTATGCATTCAAAGAACAACACAAATTAGCCTCAATCGAAATTTTATGAAATTTATGCATAAACCTCAATGTACACATTGTAGCAAATTATGAAAAATAATTTTTTCAAACCGCCTAATTGGACAATTCAAGATTTAATACAAACGATTAAAAATTTAATCATTTGTACTAAATCTCAAACATGAACTAAGTTTCGCTCACTGTATACTATTAGTATAATAAATCTACATATATAAAATAACACTGCAAAAATAATATTAAAAAATAAAATGTAATTAGAATTATTTAAACATGCATATATCTAATAATAAATATAATTTTATTTAGTAATTTTACAAATATTATTATAAAATTTTAAATAAAAAAAGAAACAGGCCAAAAAAATTAACAAAAAAAAAAGTCTAAGACTAAAACTATAATGACAATTATAAAAAATACAAGCAATTATATACATACAACGAACAATTATATACATACAATGAAAAACTAACCTCTTCTAATTGAAAGACGAACTTTGAGAGGGAGTCTAGGGTCTCCGCACACTGTTGGCCAAATGGGAACGAAGAGCAAGTGGGACGAATCTCAAAACGCTACAAATGGGGATGAAAACGTAAAATAATCGGTTCAAAACGCGTAAAATCAACCCATAGTCAAATCCCAACAAGTTTGATGGCGAAAAACTTTCGAAACTCACCTAGAGGAGGTCAGAAATGGGGTTGCCGACAAAAAATCTCGCGGAAACAATGAACAGCGTTAGGTTTCTGCGTTTTGCACAGAGATAAACAAAACTTAACGTCTGTGTTGTGGTGATCCGACGTTAAGTGACGTCAGGGGTTGGGTAGTCCGACGTTAAAGGACGTCTAGCGTGAGGGGGTCTGACGTCCTTTTTTTAAATGACGTCGGAGTTTTTTTAAACGGAAGTTAAGTGACGTTTAACCTGGAGCGGGCAAACGTTAAAAAAGTCCCATTTTTTACAAAAATGCCACCAATCATTTTTAACGTTGGGCTTTTTTTAGGCAGACGTTATTGGGGTGACGTTATAAGGCTTTTTTGTGTTAGTGAGCACATCCTGAATTTGAAACAAAGCTTCAATTTATTAAAAATCTTAAGAATTTATTACAGGTTTAAATACTATTTTGGTCCCTGTATTTGTTCAGTTTGGTTTTCTTTTTTGCGCGTTCAATTTGGTCCTGATTTACTAAATTATGTCCAATTTTGTCCTTTTTGTTGATACCGTTTAAATTGATAATGACAGAGTGTACACGCTGACAATGTTAACATGACGTGGCACTGTTCACATTATGACTGATTATGTTTTGTTCAAATAAGTCCCTATTTTAGTTAAATTTTTTCAATTTAGTCTCACCTTCCATTTCATGACTCTTCACCACTATCACCACCACCACTGTTTCTACCACCACCACCACCACCACACTAAAATCACTACAACCACCAAACTAAACCCACAACCACACTACTAAAATTTTAATTTTTAACGTCAGTTAAATATATGGTTTAGTGGCGGTTAAAACCGCCACTATTTTTTTTACCATCAGTTAATGCACCGACTTAGAATTTGGCGCCACAATAGTATTTTAACGTCGGTTTATTCAATCGCCGGAATGACCATCACTATTGTCTTTAGCATCCGTTTTAACCGCCTTTAAATTTATTTAAAAATTTTCTCTAATATTTAGCGACGGTCACAACTGGCTCTAAATTAATTTAAAAAAAATTATATTTAATATTTGGCGGCGGTTACAACCGCCAGTAAAATTATGAATTTTTAAAATAAAAAAATATAAAAAACTTAAAAATTAACTGGAAAGAAATAAAAAAAGGTATCCAAATATATATAATTCTTTAAATGTAAAATAAAAATGGGTGACCCATGTTTATCTTTCATATAGATGATGAACATATATAGATGATGAACAGGGGTGGGTCACACAAGTCTAATCCAAACCTATGAGAGAGAACGCCAATTATTTATTGGTGGAAGCTTAGCTTTAGTGGAATATAATTTGACCAAGGAAGAAGGTGCTGCATTTGGTACCCCAAAACTTCTAGTACTCCAATAAAAGTTCGCGTTTTGGTATATGTGCAAGCATTATAATGTAGATATCATGAAAAAATGAAAAATTTAAATGACACCCTTTTTCAGGTTATTGCACAATCACATTGTTTACATATTTCCATTCTTTCTATTCTATTTGACTTGATACACCTGCTGTAACTGGGAAGCACATTAGATATACTAAATATGGATAATAACATACTGAATAAAGACAAACAAAAATGAAATCACTATTAATTCAAGTCTTGACATCTAATGAAAATCTACATTTATATTGTGCCGAATTTAATCAAATTATACACAACTTCAGTACACAAGATGTGGTTCAAACTCGGCCAAATCTATAGACCCTGATTCAATTGGTGGCATTAAATATGCAGCCAAAATTTCAAGTCCTTCACCAACTGTATGTCATCACTCTCACCAATAGCAAAAATCTTTTGGTTTATCTCCACCATCCTGTCCAACTTCCTCTTGAATTCTGGGTTTTCAACATCAAGAATAGTTGGGAAAACAATGGTTTATCTCCATTATTTTCATCTTATCATACCATGTTACTAAATTCATATTGGGACTGAATAGAAAGAAATTGTCATAGTAACAAAGAGTACTGGAAGGTGAAACAAGAGCAATAGTGATCTTAACACGTATGCAGACAAAAGTTAACCTCAATGATGACATGCATGTCAAACTCATTTGTGTTAAGTCCAATGCCTTCATAGAAAGTTGTATGTTGGCAATCATTAAGATAATAGTGACATAAACCTGCAAGACAATTTGAAAATAAGTTTTAAGCAAGTGAAGAAGCATAATGACCACAATCTTATAAAAAAAGACATTCAAATATGATAACAAGTTTCGTTGACACATACATTACCATTTAAGGTGTGTAGGATTCTGTATACCAACTTTCACTTGTAATCTCTACTATATTCTTGTGCTGCCTTGAGATGTCTGTAAATGGTTATGTATCTTCAGTACCCAATTTTCTCTAACAAGTATGTAGCATAAAAGATAAATTTAGGCTTGAAAAACGTGTATTTTCTAGCTTTGGTCAAGAAACTCAAGTCTTGAGCCAAACTGAAATCACATAAACCCTTGTTCAAAAACCTGCCCATAATGAAAATGAGGCCATGCACAATTACAAACAAGACATCAAATAGAAAATGAAAGGACAATTAAGAGATAAAGGCCAAAAATGTGGTCGTACCCAACATGTCTGGCTTCATCCCTGGACATCAGAGAAAAAATCTCAGCCACCATAGGGTTGGTTTTTTTGTAACATCAACATCGCAAGCAATAAATCAGTTCAAGAATGAGAGACCAAAATTGCATAATGACCATAATTTTTTTTCTCAATATGAAGTAGCTACATTAATGATCAAAATATGGTTTTACTTACGCCAATAACCATCTGATCTATCTCACATATATCAATATGTGCTACAGAGTTGTGGCGGGATACTTCCCTAAGTATTCCACCATCTCCACCACAAACTATTAAAACTTGAATGAACATAAAAAGTCATTACACGATTATGAAAACAGATAGAAAGAGAAAAAGAAAAACATGAAAAAGTAGAGTAAATTCAATAAATCATATTTTTTAATATATATCAACACTTTCTCAAGACAAATGAGAGGATAAAAAAAAGGAACAATAATCACAACAAGGCTATCAAGATTATAATGTTATTGTTAGACATTCATGATATGCTCAGAACCATAATCATTAGATCAAATGACTTTACGATTTAGGGGATGGAATTGAATAGAGGGGGAGATGACCAATCATCTCCTGATAAGCACACTCATCCTTTTTAGTTAATTGAACAATTCCATCAAGTATTGTCCCGTATGTTGATGACTGCAAAAATAATTGGATTAGTATTGATCCCTCCAATGTAAAATTTGGTCAAACAATAGGAGATTAATATGCTATACAAACATGACTAACTTGTACCGAAGTTTGAAATTCATTGATTCAGGTCCATAAACAAACCTAATTCTACGCTTTCTTCTCGTTACAGGCCCAACTAAACACCTACCAACTTGCATTCAAGGAAAGTCACAGATTACGAAAAAAAGGAAATGAAACCATGAATTAGTACTAACAATAAATGATTTATCACCAGAACATAAACATTGAAGTTACGGTTAACAAAATTGAAGTGAAGATTAGGGTTTATAACACTCAAAACAACCAATGGGGAGAAGAAAAAAAACTAACATTAAAAGGAAAAACACTTACGAAAGGATTTCCACGGAGAAGAAGATGACTATGGAGAAAACAGAAGACAACTTCAAGAGAGAAGAGAAAACTTCGACCGAAATAAGAGAATGAGGTATTCTATGATAATCACACGGAGAAAATGATCTCCCATTGTATTGTAAATGAAAGGGAAGCATTGTATTGTAAATGAAAGGGAAGCAAAACAACTTGCGATGAGAAGGAAACTAAGCACGGGAAGAAAAAAAAAAGTTAAACAGAACAAATTAAGTTCAAATTTACCGTCAGTTTTAAACTGCCATAAATATAATGTAAATTTACTATTTTTAACAACATAATGTCAGTTTAATAAAATTGACGGGATATACCTGCCACTATCAAATATTTCTCTACTAGTGCCACCATCATCACAACCACTCTGCAACTACCAACATAACCACACTTGTAAGTGATGTTTTCCACTATAGGTGTGCGTTATCTTTGTGATTCTTGTTATAGAAAATTATGGAGAAATATGGTTGTTGTGATTGCAATTACAGTCCAAAAACCTTGACGTGGTGGTGGTGGTGGTGGTTTTAGTTTGGTGGTGGTGATGGTGGTAGCGACAATGGTGGTGGTGGTGGTGGTAGTGGTGAAGGATCATTAAATGGAAGATGAGGCTAAATTGAACAAATTTAACTAAAATAGGGACTAAATTGAACAAATTTAACTAAAATAGGGACCTATTTAAACAAAACACAACTAGTCATAATTTGAGCAGTGTCACGTCATGTCAATAGTTCCAGCGTGTACACTCTGTCGTTATAAATTTAAACAACGTCAACGAAAAGGATGTAATTGAACATAATTTAGCAAATCAAGGACCAAATTGAACGCGCAAAAAAAGGGTCTAAATTAAACAAAATGGACCAAAACAGAGACCAAAATAGTATTTAAACCTTTATTATACTAAATTTCTTTTCAAACAATATAAAAGCTAAAGAATAGTGTGGTTGATCTATCCAACTAATAAGAAGTAGGTTTATTGCATTGATTGGATTAATGTTAGTAGTTTCGAGCAAGATTTAAGATAATTTATAGCTAATAAGGATAGGTGATGTTGAGGAGATGAAGGGATAGGAAATAAATGTCATAATAAGGTAGTTTTCAAAGGGGGAAGGCAAAGAGGTTAGAGGAAAAAGGTTAAAAGTGGATTTGAAATGAGAAAAAGGGGAGAACACACTGAATGCTTATGGCTAATCCGTCTTAGTACTTTTTTACTATAACATTTTGGTGTCTACCGTGGGATAGGTAAAATTTCTCTTGTACCACAAATATAAAGAATAAAATGACCACCAGGTTGAAAGATGATCGAGAGGGAATAATCGAGTACTCCAACAGTTAAGCGATTGACGGAGATGATCAAAGACTTCACGAGGTAGAATTAGGTGGTAGGATGAAACATCCATGCTCTCTATTGTCACGTGCCTCTGATTTATGCTCTGTCTCGTTGTCCTAAAAGCATGCCTACCACCGACTATAGACCCTAAAATGCTTCAGTTCAAGTCTCAATGATAAAAGACATGCCAAGTTTAGCATCGCATGACATCATTTCGTTGATGGGTTTGTAGCAACATAACTCTATTTATCGCAAAGAAAGTTGTGAAGAGGAGGCAGAAAGCTCGGATAAATATGGCATTATATTATTATGTCACCCAAGTAATCTAGATCAAACCCTTGTAGGGTAACTGGTAAATCGTTACAAAAATGGATCCACTCTTATCTAATTTTCACAAGATAAGTCATGCTATTATTGTATAACTATTTCTCCCTATAGAGATCGATTAAATATATATCCAGCCATTTAATATTTATTGTGAAAAAGGCATAGGATTTTATTGTAACCTATCATATCTATGAAGTAATCACATATTTTCATGTAATCAACTCAGATAGCCATCGTGTAATAAAATTCAAACATTAATCAAAAGCAATGCACATGTGGACGAGTATTGATTCTAGTCACTGATGATCTACTTGTTGGTTGAGCAACCAGACTTCAAACCAATTTCGTCAAGCAACCAGTCTCCCAAATGACGATCTACATATTGGTTAAGCAACCAGACTCCTAACCAATTTGGTCAAGCAACCAATCTCCCAAAAAATAAAAAAGGTTGAGCATATGTCTCCCAAATTTGATCAAATGGTTGAGCTTAAAGACTCCCAGAATCTGATCAAATGGTTAAGCTTAAAGACTCCCAAACTCCGATCAATCGTTGAACTTAAAGACTCCAAAAATCCAATCGAATGGTTGAGCTTAAGACTCCCAAAATTTGATCAAATGGTTGGGCTTAAAGACTCCCAAAATTCAATGAAATGGTTGAGCTTAAAGACTCCAAAAAATTCGAGCAAAATGGTTGAGCTTAAAATCTCCCAAAATTTGATCAAAATGGTTGAGCTTAAAGTCTCCCAAAAATCCGAGCAAAATGGTTGAGCTTAAAGTCTCCTAAAAATTCGAGAAAAATGGTTGTGCTTAAAGCCTCCCAAAAATACGAGAAAAATGGTTGATCTTAAAGTCTCCAAAAAAATCCGAGTAAAATGGCTGAGCTTAAAGTCTCCCAAAATCCTATAAAATGATTGAGTTTAAAGTATCCCAAAAATCCGAGCAAAATGATTTAGCTTAAAGTCTTCCAAAATTTGATCAAAATGGTTAAGCTTAAGGTCTCCAAAAAATCGAACAAAATGGTTGAGTCTAAAGTCTCTCAAGAATCCACCAAAGTGATTTGAGTGAGGTTTGAGTTTATAATTATTCAAGATGCGGTTCAAAAATGAAAAAGATGAGATGTGAATCGTACAAGTGTTTCTCCTAGAAAGTCACGGTTAAATACATTCAAGTTGTTCGAAGTCAATTTTAAGCAAGGAACAATCAAATACCGAATCACGAAAATTGGAACATTTAGTTTAATTCAATAACTTTGGTCTCCAAAAGCCTAAAGCTAAGGCTAAAGGGGCTATTGGTGTTAGACCCAATGCCGATTAAGGTAATAAGGCCAATGTCGACTGCGTCAATAATTGATTTTGGTTCGAAGAACTATCAAGTTTCACAATTCTTAAAGCTAAGGCTTAAGGGCTATGTGGTGATAAACCTAATGGCCAATATGTCCACCTAATTGGAAATAGGTCAATCACATTGAATGAGATTAATGTTAGTAGTTGAAGTAAGGTTTAAGACAATTTATGGCTAATAATGATAGGTGACATTGATAAGCCGAAGAAGGGATGGGGAAATAAATGTCATAATAATAAGGTAGTTTTAAAAGGGAGAAGGCAAAAATGTTAGAGGAAAATGATAAAAGGAGATTTGGAACGAGAGAAAGGGGAGAACACACTCAGTGTTTCTGGCTAATCAATCTTAATACTTTTTTACTAGAAAAAAAAATAAAAAATGATTCTATTAAATAAATAATATTTTGTTTCATTATGTCTGGGATTATAAAATATTTTGCTGAGAAAATAAGTTTAAGACTGTGAGAAGAAATAAGTTTGGATATTGAAATCAGATTATAGGTAAAATTAGTTATGAGCAGTACATTAGTCAAGATTAAGTTGATATTAAGTTTTACAATTTCCCACATGAGTGGTACTAACATGTTTACTATTAGGCACTCCGACAACAATAAGATGAAGGTTTAAAAGGAAGGGTGAAATAGGTATGACTTCAACTTCTTCACTAACAAATATTAACAACATTCCCGATAAAAAAAAAACAATAATAAGAACAATAAATTTATAGAAATAAAATTGTCAAAAAGCACAATAAATTATTAATCATTAAGAGTGTGACTATAGATTTACTCCACGAATAATAATTGTTATCATAAAAAGATTAGGAAAAATAATACAGGTTGTTAGATTTTCACTAGGATGCATGTACAAACAACCATGAATAAAAGATGCTTGCTGAAATTCTTCTTCCATAAATACAAAAGAAAACAACAAGAAAGAATAAGAAGAAGGAAAGAAGAACAAGATAGTATAAAGGAAGAAAAATAAAGTATTATTAGTCGAATGTGTATGCATAAAGAGAAGAAGATAATAAATACACAAATGAAAACTAAAACTGATAAAATGATAAATATATCCATTATTATTTTTCTGTTGAGGAATGTGAAAAGAATGTGTTTCGTATACTTACATGTTATGAAGAGAAGAAATTGATATTTTGTTACAAAGAGATTAAATAAGTTATCATGGGAAGGGAGAGAAAAAATATTATGTGCAATGTTTGGAATCTATAAATTAATTTATTTATTATTTATTATTTGTTTGTTATTATGTGCAATGTTTGAAAAAAACATTTTGTTTATTTATTGGTGGAGAGTAGAAAACGCGTTTGTGTGTGACTTTTCAGATTTGGTTAGGGTTGATGATTCATTGAATGTGAGGTATCAATGTTGCATTAAATGTAGAAGAATATGTTTGGGCCATTTCTGAGAAAAACAACGTTAAGCCACCACTTTAACAGAGACTCCAATGCCTGCACTGCCCATTCCCATAAATGTTTTCTAATTTATAGAATTTATTTTAATTTCTTAAAAACATAATTTACTTTTTATCTTTTACATTTTTTTCTTCCAGAAGTTAGTACAGTTAACTTACTCCCAATATATTTCAACTCTTACAAATTCAATTCAAAGCATATTTTTACTTCTTAAATGATATTTTTCTAAAACAAATTATTAACTTGATGGTAAAAAAATATGTATCCACAATGTTATAAAATTTGTTTTAAATACTAAATAAATTTCCTCAATAAATAAATAAATATATATATATATATATATATATATATAAATAGATATGAGTATTTAATTATTCGGTTATTGGTGAGATCAATATAAGTATTATGATATTTAATTTGTAGATATTTGTTATTCGTTAACAATTTATTAGATACTTTTTTCAGTATTTTTTAAATTTAAATATCAAAATAAAAATAAAATTATGCTTAAATAGTTATTTGGTCCTAGTTTTGGTCAAATTTTTTAGTTTGATGTTACTTTTGAAATTGTTTTAATTTCATTCAATTAGATCATTTTTCTTAACTCCGTCTAAATAGTTAATGGAACAGTGGCCAGCGTGGTTCGTTTTTATGATGTGAAATACTATTCAATGACGTGGCCATTATTTTACTATGTTGGCCTTTTAATTTTAATTAGAGAGCTTTAGGGTTTATAATTTGTCGAATTGGGTTTAGAGATTCATTAGGATTTGGAGATTTCTTTCAATTGGGGATTTCAAAGACTATGCATGACCCACCATCATGGTACAAACAAAGAAGTTTAGAGGTGTCAGACAGCGCCATTAGGGTTCATGGGTATCCAAAATTCGCCACTTGTAAGTTCATTCCTCCACATTTTTTTCCCACAAAAACCCCAAAATCATTGTAATCTTTTATTTTCTTCGTGAAACAGTAAGAGAAGGGTGTGGCTGGGGACATTTGAAACGACAGAAGAAGCTGCCAGACAGAGCCTATGATCAAGCTGCTATTCTGATGAGTGGGAGAAATGCCAAGATACCAGCCGATTAGGGTTTACGGATTAAAATAATCCTAATCATTAACAAAAACGTAATCAGCAAAAATTAAACAAACCCTAAATCACAAAATTAAACAAACCCTACCTTCGCGATGAAGATGCAAACCCTCCACGACAAAATCTTCACAGAACGAAAAACAATCTTTGATGGTGGGTCATGCACAGCCTCTGAAATTCCAATTCAAAGAAATCCGCAAATCCTAATGAATCCATAAATCCAATTCGACAAATTATAAACCCTAAAACTCTCTAATTAAAATTAAAAGGTCAGAATAGTAAAATAACGACCACGTCATTGAACAGTGCTCCACGTCATAGAAACAAACCACGCTGGCCACTGTTTCATTAACTATTTAGATGGAGTTAAGGAGAAGGATCTAATTAAATGAAATTAACAAAAGATAGGACCAAATTGAAAACAATTTCAAAAGTAGGACCAAACTGAAAAAACTTGACCAAAACTGGGACCAAATGACTATTTAAGCCATAAAATTATTAGTGAAAAAATTATTAAATATGGAAGAATTGTTTAATATTTAATTTCATATGTTTCTATTTTTTTAGGTATGTTAAATTGAAATTGTTTTGTAATTTTTTTAAAATTTATATTTTGGCACAATTTATTTAAATTAGATTTTTAAAAAAACTAGATTTATTTTATGAAGTATTTTGATTTGAATTGTACCTAAAAATATTTTTTTTATCTAAGTTTATATTTAAAAAAATATTTTTAAATAATTTGATTATATATATATATATATATATATATATGCAAAAATTTGTTGGTGGATCTAGTGATAATTCTCTATGTAAGGGTTTTGCAAGTATAATGCAAGGAGAGTTTGAAATGTCAATGATGGGTGAATTAACATTCTTTTTGGATCTGCAAATTAAGCAAATGGAAAGTGGAACTTTTATTTCTCAGTCTAAGTACTGTAAAGAAGTACTTAAGAAATTTGGAATGGATACTGCTAAGGAAGCAAGTACTCCTATGGGAACCTCTTGTTATTTAGACAAAGATGAATCAGGTATAAAGGTAAATCAAACTATGTTTAGAGACATGATAGGTTCTTTGTTATATCTTACTATAAGTAGGCTTGATATTATGCAATCTGTATGTGTGTGTGCTTGTTTTCAAGCAAATCCAAAAGAATCACATCTTACTGCTGTAAAAAGAATTTTAAAATGCTTAAAAGGAACTTATTATTTTGAACTTTGGTATCCTTTAGGAGCCTCCCCTAGTTTAATAGGTTATTCTAATGTTGATTATGGTGGCTGTAAAATTGATAGAAAGAGTACCAGTGGTACGTGTCATCTTTTAGGATGTTCATTAGTCTCTTGGCACTCCAAGAAACAAGCTTGTGTAGATTTATCAACCACTAAGGCCGAATACATTGTTGCTGGCAATTATTGTGCCTTAATCCTATGGATGAAATAACAATTAGAGGATTACAATATCTATCTAAATCATATACCTCTAAAGTGTGACAATACGAGTGCCATAAACTTAACCAAGAATTCCATAATGCATTCTAGGACAAAACACATAGAAATTAGACACCACTTCTTAAGGGATCACATCAGTAAAGGAAATTGTGTAATAGAATATGTAGACACCAAGCATTAATTGGCTTATAATTTTACAAAACCTTTAGCCAAAGACAGATTCTATGAGCTTAGGAGAGATTTTGGAATACTAGAAATCTCTAGAAAGAGCAAAAACTTAAATTCTCCAATTTTTTGTAAAACAGCGCTCAATAATCGATTATCACTCAAGATAATCGATTATCTCTTCCCTAAATAAGTTTCAAACTCCTGGAATAATCGATTATCAAGTGGGATAATCAACTATCATGACCCTGTCCAAATTACTAAAATTCATTCTAGAATAATCGATTATTACTTACAATAATCGATTATCTTCTTATAAAAATATTTTCTAGAATCCATATCATGAAACAATAATCGATTATCTCCCAGGATAATCGATTATTGGTGTGACGTTGGGTGAAAATTTTTCAAAAACTAGTCGTTGTAACGACTAGATTTGTCTTGATTCTCTCATTATAACCGTTGGCAACCTTCTCCCTATAAATTGTCGCCCCCAATTTTAACTATTCACACAAAAGAGTAAACTCCTCACCATTTGCCCCCTTTTGAAACCCTAAAAACCCATTTAGTGTTATCTCTCACTCTCAAAATTCAGTGCCATGGCAAAATCATCTGGCAGAAAGATTCCTACCCGAAGACGTACTGCCCCACGTCCAAATCAACCTTCTACACGCACTGCCTCCATTGAAGGTTGGATTTCTGACAAAGAACGAAGAGATGAATTCATCCAAATCAGGAAAAACAAGGCCATCATCTCTCCCAAATACATCAATACTCGAAAATTGATAGCCATACGTTTTGAATTTCCCTCCCTCTTCAATTTCCAAGGTATTTGACAGTTTGTTGAAATGCAGGAAAAATACTATCCTGATCTTGTTCGAGTCTTTTACTACAATCTCAGAATCAGAGATGAAGTTGCTTATTCAAGGGTAAAAGGTGTAGACATTATCATTAATAATGATATTTGGGAAAATGTGGCCAAATTTCCCATCAATGATGCTGTTGAATCCATCCTCAATGGGATTGATGGCTTCAATCAAATCTTAGCTTATCAATCCTTCTTACGCAACCTTGCACATGATGTTGGCATATAATTATTGGCAGGAGGACTCAAAATGGATGAAAGACTCATCCACTATTTAATTATCTGGATTTTGTGTCCCAGAGGAACGAATCATGTTCAATGCTCAGAAGCAAACCTTCTCATAATGTATGGGATTCTAAATCGTGTGCCCATAAAATGGTCAAGCTTAATCCTTGACACTATGCTCAAAGCCAAGAGGTATCTGCAATATCCTCTTCCATATTCTCTCTTAATTTCTAGGATTTGCGAATACAAGGGAGTTCACACAACCATGGAGCTTTGTCAAAGCACCATCCGTGCAAATGAGATTGTTGAAAGCTATCTCAAACAGTTAAAACTTGTTCCTCTTGGTGATACATATGTCCATAGAGACGGCATGCCCAATTATGAAGCTGAAGATGAAGAACTTCCTCCCTACTGATCTTATACCCTCTACTGCACCAAATGTTGGATCTTCTAGTGGTGCTGAAACATCTTTCTCCCTAGAAGACAACATAGTGAACATGAATAAATGGCTAGAAGAATTATTTCTTCTCTCTAATTCACGTTATGAAGAAGTTGTTGGCTTAATTAGGGGGATAGATACCAGAATTTCCCATCTAGAACATAAGTTTAATGAAGAATTCACTCATGATGATGACATGAATGCAAAATTTTAGGGGGAGGATTTCTTTCTAACTTATGATTTGTCACTTTTTGTACCCTCTTTTAATTATGAATGATGCATGATTAATTGTTTCACTTTTCTTTTATGATATAGATGTTATCTAATTTAGGGGGAGCTTTTGCCTTTTCTCAAATGATCAAAAAGGGGGAGAATAAGTTTAAAAGAAAACATTAATTTATTTTAACCATTAACTTTGTAAGTCTCTCAAATTGCAGGAAGCAACAAGTACTTTAAACATATTTTGATCATCATAAAAAAGGGGGAGATTGTTGACAAAAGAAGAAAGCTTAGTGATTTTGAATGATGATCAAGCAATGAATGATGATCAAGTAAGAATGAAGACAAAATGTTTAAAGTTATCTTGTAAAATAAATTAAGTGTATTGTAGAATAGTTTTACTTATCTTAGAATCAGCAGCATAACCTTAGTCTCTTTAAGATCTCTCATTTTTGGAAACACTACAAGGATAATCGATTATTACTAATGATAATCGATTATCTATGCAAATTTTTTTTTTTCGAAATCCTACTAGAATAATCGATTATCTCCTAGAATAATCGATTATACTGTTCAATATCTGTTTTCAGAAGAACCTATTGGAATAATCGATTATCCTTAGTGATAATCTATTATCCTTGGCAGTTGAAACATGACGTTTCAATTTTTAACCTAATTTTTGAAAACCCTATTTAAAGGAACTGCAATTCAACTTCGAAAATACCTTTTTGAGAAGCTAGAGTGCTAGTTCTACAAAGAGAGTTCTCTGAGTGTTCTCAAAAGAGCTTTGAAAAACCTAGTGTGGGTAGAGCGATAAATTTTTCTAAGAGGGTTTATAGGCGATTGAGTGTTGCTACTGTTGCTAAGAAAGCTAGGTCAAGTTCTTTGTGTGATTCAGAGAAAGGTTGTTCATCTCTTGTGGCTTCAAGAGAAGTGTTTTCTTTTCCCTTTATCTTGTTATCTGATTGTAATATGATATTTGTTAGTGATTGAGTTAATGTCTTTATTTAAAGAGATTAACAACTGGATATAGGATCTTTTGATCTGAACCAGTATAAATACTTTGAGCAATTTTCTCTTTTCTACTTTCTTTATTTTATTGTGTTTATTAAAATAAAGGAAATATTTTAATTGAACTTTGATATTAAAAAGGGAAAACTTTTAAAAGCACATTTTTTATTAAGAACCCAATTCACCCTCCATCTTGGTTTTTGTCCAAATGCTAAACATTCCACTGCACGATATCAACATGATCAAGTGAAGAACACCTTTTCCACTACCTTAGAGGAAGCCAGTGATGCCCTTGTTGGTTCCTTTAAACTTGGTTTTGATGTTACTGTTGATCATGCCACAACCTTGTTTCCCAACATGGATTTTTCAGCCCTGAAGCCCCTAAAAGAAGTTGTGGCTGGCCAGATAGTAGATGGTTGATCTCTAGAGTTTACTTTTATTGCTTATCTTTTGTCTAAACTATGTCATACTTTTCATTGTTTTGAAAAACACTAAATCTGCTATGCTTTTAAATTGACATAGATGCGTAATATGGACCTTCTTTGTCATGAATTTAGTGATATTCTCCATTATGTATAAACGTATGCTTTTTCTAATTTATTCTTGCCCTTTAATACCTGCATTTTTTGTTGAACCTTTGACAGTTAGTGCAATTTGTTACCTTCATATGCTTGAAAAAGATAGATACTTTATGCTCCTTCTTAACTCATCGATGTATTTTTTTTCTTTTTGAAAAAGACTTGAAATTTAAAATTATCGTTGTTACATGGCTATGTTCTATTGATTTTTGCATTTACTTGAAACTTTGGGTGTTTCGATAAGTTGTGAAATCTTCAAGTCATAAAAGTGGTCACTTTTGGATCTTTTATTTCTACTTGATGTTCACGTTATCCCTCTTTGCTAAGAACTATTGCTATCACATCCAAATCGTTTCTCCTTGAATCCTCCTAGTGTTGTTCACTATTTTGACATCCTTTACCAATTTACATGCATGGTATCTTGAACTTTCTTCCATATGTAAACTAATATTTCCCCTTTCCTCATTTTGAGAGCTTGTTTGTTCCCTAATATCGTGCAACTCGTCCTCATTAGTTACTAAGGTTTTAGCTATCAAATGAATTGGTCTATAAATTAGACTCAATTGACTAATTAGAAATCAATTCCTTTGATAGCTAAAACCTTAGCAACTAATGTTAGTAACCAATTTAGAAATCAGTTCATTACATAAACTATTTTAGTTACCAATTTAGAAATCAATTATAATTTTTTTTCATAATAGAAACTAGTTACCAATAATTTTTAATTTATAAATTAATATCCAAATTGATCACTGACTAATTATATTTGGTCACTAAATTTGATTTAAAGATTTTCTTTTAGTGATCTCTCTAAGATAACATGTGAATAAAAATACATAAAGTTTTTTTTCCTAATTTTTTTAATAATTCATATTTAAAAACTATCTCATAATTAGTTAAACATATAAATATTATTAATTAAAATTGAATAAATATAATAAAATATTTATTCTTCATTTTGATATAATAAATACTTAAAATATATTAATAAAAAAATATAATTAAATAATAATTAAAATAAAATTAATTAATTTAAATTTTGATGCTTTTAATATATTTATATTTTGAGATTTTAATACTTTCAAGACATTTATTTCAATTTATAATAAAATAAATAATTAAATAAAAGCATGTTATAACAATAAATATAATTTTATATCTAATGGTAAATATATTTTAATTCATAATTAATTTTAAAATTATACTTAATTAATTTATTGTATTAAAAAATAATTATTTATCCACTCACTAAATTATTCACAAAACTTTCATAATTTTTTCTTCATTCCTCACCATCTATTTCTTAATCAAAACAACTTATATTTCTTCAAATTCAATCACACTCGTTTTTCGTTCGTTTTGAAAGAAAAAAAATGTAAAAAGGATTAATTTACTAAACAATTAATATGAATAATAAGAAAATCCTTTTTTATTTTATTATTTGGTTTTAAATAATAAATTAAATTAAGAATGATACTCAAATATAAAACTCAATTTAATTAACATAAATCTTCAAAACAATATTTATGAGAAATAGATTTACTACATGGTATAAGACTTACCACCTATATATTTATTCATTAATTCAATATATATATATATATATATATATATATATATATATATATATATATATATATATATATATATATATATATATATATATATATATATATATATATATATATATATGTGTGTATATATATATATATATATATATATACACACACACACATATATATATATATATATATATATATATACACACACATATATATATATATATATATATATATATATATAAAATTTAAATTCACACCGTATTACTCACACATTGATTTTTTTTTATTTTACATTAATAATTACTGAATCAAAATAATATTAATAAATTTTAAATTAATATTTATTTATTCATTATTAAACATGTTTTATATAAAATTTTTTAATTTTGTTCCAATTTCTTCAATTAGTAATATATGGTTACTTTTGTTAATAGTTATCATATTTTTTTAAAACTAAACAACTCTTACAATGTAATTAAATATTTAATAATTTTTAAAATATTTAAATATTGAATAGTTTTGTTTTACATTGTTTTAAAATTACTATTTTAATGTAATATTTTTATTTTATATAAACTATTTTTTGTATCGTCAAAATCATTTTTAATGAACCCGGTAACAAAATAAAAATAGAATTTATTTATTTTATTAATTATTTATTAAATCATTATTTGTTTTAAATTGAAAACCGGGTTAGAACTCAGATCTCTTTTTCAACGCGAGATGCAGAAATGAAGGTCAAAGCTTATTCTCGTAAACTGAATTCTAATAATAAACAACAAAAAGTGTCTATTTTGGTAAATAAAGTGGATCTAAGTTTGGTTGGATAATTTAAAAATAAATATATATCTTTTGGGAAAAAGGTTCAAACTATGTCAGCCTTTTATCAAAACCAAGCAAACTGAATAACCCTGAAAAAACAAAAAAGATACTGATTGCACATACTATATATGTACCTCCCAATGTACATTTTAAAGTAAAAAGAAAAATTACAATTTTAATATATCAATTTCAATTTTATTATTTTTAATATGATGGAAAACGTATTTAAATTTTAGTAATTGAGATATTAATATATAATAATTTTGATTTTTTTTATAAACATATATTAAATATTACTTTTTTCTTAATGTAGTAAGTCATTAATTATTTTAATCATTAAGAAAATTTAAATAAAAGTAATATTTTTACAATAAAAATATACTTTTTCTTATTATATTGAAAACAAAAGTATGTTAATGTTTATTATGGTAAACTACTATTTATCTTTGAATTAATAACTCCTTATTGCATTGTATTTACTACTCTTTCTCTTTGAAAGGACGTGGTTGGTTTGAGTATTTTCATAGAAAAGAAAATATAATAAATTCCTTTAAATATGGTAGGTTTTATTTTGAAAGTGACTAATTCGTACCTGTGCCAATAATAGTTGTAGTGATTGCAACACTTTTTCTAATAGCTTCTGTGCAACCTGATGTGCTTTGTAAAAAGAGGGAAAGAAAAGAATAAAAAAGACAATAGTGGAATGGCCCATGCTTTTGTGGTTACAAACTTTGTGTAGCTTATTATGGGTCGCAACATTTTTTTATAATATGCTTCGATTAAGAATCATACCCTCGCAAAATCTAACATTAAAAAGTGTTTAATTATATTAAATTATATTTTGCATTAATTTGCTTTTCACTTTATCTTTTAATAACATTCATAAATTACAAAAACATGCCAGAATAATTTGAGGATCTAAAATAGTTTAATAGCAATAATGATTTTAATAATCACACTAGATTTTTTTTTAATAAAACATTCTATTATAAATAAATTTTCTAAAACTTGTTCTTTTATAAACATTTTCTCTATTATATTTTTAGATCCCCAACTCCATACTTTATCTATTTGAATATTGGAGTATGATATAGAACTCTGGGCGTCGAGATCTATAAACTTACTTGGTTAAAATTTTGAACAAAGTAAGTTTATGTTTTTTCTCTTCTTTTAAGTCTTGTTAGTAAATTTGTGGCATGTGGAGGTGTAAAGGTTTGCATGTGATGTTAAAGAGCTCGATGTGAATCTTTGTTCGGTTAGAATTACAAGAGTTTATTATGATCGTTGATCAAAGTTATCTATGTGTGGGTGGACCAACCTATGTGAGGTAAAGCCTGTGTGGAAACACCTTTTGAATTTAGGAACATTCATCCAGGTAAGGGAAAATAGCTTTAAATTTAAATACACTACTATTTGATGAGTTTTCATTTGTATATGAGGATAAAATGTTATAACTTGTTGTGTAGAGAATGATTTGAAATGATATTTACAAACAAGTGAAATTTGAATTGATATGTTATATAAAGTAAGAATGAAATTGTGTGATTTGGTTTATTTGAGTGTAAATTCGTGTAGCATGTTGATCTACGATAAAATGGTTGAGTTGTTAGATTTTAACTTTCCTTAATTTAGTTTGATGTGTTAAATGTGGTGGTGTTAAGATTTGTATATGAGTTGTGAATTTGAGAGTGAATATGTGAGGTTGCATCCTTGCTTCTAATGGTCTTTTTAACCGAGTTGGTAATATTTTCAATTGGGATAAGGGTGAAAACACCCATTAGAGCCAATGGTACAATCTGATATGTAGATTATGTCTCTAGTTTATGCAGATTTTTTGGGCGAACCATACCTCTGTTGAACGGGCATTAAAATAAGATTATAGAGAGAATCAAAACTTTCCACTCGCTAGGCAAGCTAGATTTAAATTAGCTCTCAAGGCCTGAGTCGCTAGACGAGTGAGTGAGTCACTAAGCGAGAGTGAAATTCAAGTTTTGCAAAGAGACGGGGGAGGTTGGTCGTTGAGTGAGTCTTCCTTCGTTGGGCAAACTTATATGTATTTGGTTCTAATGCTTAACTCATTAGGCGAGTAACCTGGTTGCTGAGAAAGTAAATCCCTAAGGGTAACTCGTTGAGTGAGTTTGTGAATTCTTTTATATGATGTATGTTTAGAATGTGGTAATCAACTAATAATTTATGATTTATATTTGAAAAAGAAGATGTGGGGTATTGTGTGATTGTTGTATCTAGTTGAAATTTTATTATGGTTTAATATGAATGATATGGAATGAGAAGGTAGTGATTCTTAGGGTAGGAATACTACTGTATACGGTGATGAGTATAATGTATTGATGCCATAGCAGAATTAAGACTATCCTGGCTCTACTAAATGTTGGACTCAAATAGAGAAAGATATTTAGTTATCAGAGTCGAAGGAGGTTATTATCTGTAGATTTGGTAAGAGATTGAATCTACTAGATAAGGATTTACCTTGTCATACTCATGGGAGGGGTGCTGCCCGATAAGTTTATATAGTTATAGCTTCTAAGAGGAAGGGGTCAGTTATGACAAGTGGATGGTCTTATAGTTTATTTAATGCATTAATCCTTTGGAGGTCTTGTCATATGCATATATGCATATGAAAGAATCTTGGAGGTCTTTTGTATGTGTGATATTCTTTATGATATTAATGATTGAGTATGATGTGTGGATTGTTGAAAGGATGAATGGTTCGTATGAATTAATGTTAAATTTTAGAAGTAGTATGATTAAATTTACACTAGCTTACCTTGTTTTTTGTGTTTTTTTTATGGTTTACCCTTCTACGATGATCGTATGTGATGTGTGAGCAGAGGATAATGCATGTAGCAGGGTTAAGAAGCATTGAGACTATTGATGGACAATTAGAGTATATTCGTTGCATAGGTATATAGTTTTTTGTATTGTATAGATCCTCCATTTGTTGAAAAAGTTGATATATTCTAAGAATTTATATTGATATTCAATGAGGATTGTAAATACATATTATATGCTTATTTGGATGTTTATTGCTTGATACCTAATTTGTAAAATTTCAGTTAGTAGCATAAATATGCTAAATTAAGATATTACATTTTTTTGTATCAAAGTAGTTCGTCCTTAGGATGACCAACATGTTGTGGGTCTGTGGTGTTTCTTTGGCATGTGAAACTTTTTAGGTTTAGATTCCATATATGGTTTATAGAAATAAAAGTATTAAGAAAGATATAATCTTGATAAAGTGATGAGTTTGCACACTCATGATTAAATCAAAGATGATTTTCCATCTTAATTCTAAAAGTTTTAGGGAAAGAGTGGTAGATACAGGGTAGTTTGTAGTATGTGTAAAAGAGATGGGTTTGTTAGAAAGAGAGAGAGAGAGAGAGAGAGAGAGAGAGAGAGAGAGAGAGAGAAAGAGAGAGAGAGCTACAATTTAAGTTTTTTATTTCAATACCAATTTTAAACATGTTTTCACCTCTATGATTTGTGTGAAGTGTTCAATAGTGGTATAGGAACGCAAATTCAAGGTCAACTTGAACGATTTAACTTTCTAGGAGTTGAAAAATGTCCTTAACGGAATCTCTTGCCTCAAATATATGAAGTTGTTATGTTTGCCTATCATTGGGCAATGAAAGTTGAGTTCTAGGTCCATCGGTTGGGAAAGATGTTGAAGTCCAAAGGCGAGGCCTTGGACTTAGTGAGCTTCAAGAAAAGGTTCTTGGAAAAGTATTTAGTGTAAAGAAAAATGTTAGTGCATGCATAAGCAACAATGTTTGAGTATATGACAAGTTTCTACACTTAAGCAATGTTTAAGGCTTAGAGGTGTAGAAAGTTTGTGGAAGGCTTAAAGATAGAGTTCAAATGGGTAGTGGTCTAAAGTGTATAGAGGAGGTTCATCAAGGACCAGTGAAAAAGCGATGTGTTCTTAAGAGAGAGAATCGTTTGTTGGTAAGGGTAAGGTACCCCAAAAGCCTTATGCTAAGCCTCAACATTAGAAGAAGGTGGTTGGATCTTCTCAACAGTAGCAACAACACCGGGGACAAGGGAGGTGTTTTAGGTTTGGAGGTCCACATTGGATAAATGATTATCAACATTCAGAGAACAAGTATTGTAGGTGCCCGAAGGAGGGGCACATATCAAAGAAGTGTCCTCTAAATGAAGGACGAGCTAGTGATGGGAGAATTCAACCAATGAGAGAAAGGGTGGCATACCCCAAGTTGCTACAAGGACATTTGCTATGATCGAGACTGAAGTAGATAACACAAGTAATCTCATTCTAAATGTATGTCACACAAATGGCAGGTGTTTAAAAGTTTTGATTATGGAGTGACACACTCATTTGTGTCACATGCTTGTGGGGATAAGTTGGGGTTGCCTATGAGGAAGTTGGAGCTTGGACTTGTGGTTTCTATTCCAACTTCGAATGGGGCGGGGGGGCTTCAAACTTAATTTGATTTGTCTTCCTTTGCAAGGGTTGGACATAATCTTAGGGATGATTTGGTTGTCTTCCAATTACATTCTCAAAGAATGTGGTACCAGAGAGTTGGTGTTCCCTAACTCAAAGAGTTTGGAGTTAGTGGTTAAGTGTGAGTCATGGAACAAGTTGAAGAGTGGGACAAAGTGTTATGTGATTTTGAGTCATATGGTGGAGACTAGTGAAGGGTAAAAGTAATGGTTCCAATTGTGGAAGAGTTTTTGTATATGTTTCCATAAGAAGTGCCATGACTACCATTTATAAGAGAGGTGGAGTTGATTATTGACCTCATGCCTAGGGTAGGGTTTTTGTATGTGTTTCCATAAGAAGTGTCAAGACTACCATCTATAAGAGAGGTGGAGTTGACTATCTCATGCTTAGGGTAGGGCCAATGTCAATAACTCTTTAATGGATGGCTCCTACAAAGCTAGTAGAGTTGAAAAGCAAGTGGAGAATTTGTTAGAAACAATTGACTAGACCCAATGTTTTACCATAGGAGACTCCAATTTCGTGGTGAAAGTTGAGGATATTCAGAAGACAACATTTAGGTCCAAGTATGAACATTATGAGTTTGTGGTGATGCCTTTTAGTGTAACTAATGCCTTGTGTTCATGAAGTATATGAACAAAATCTTCTATCCCTTTTTAGATATGTTGTGGTAGTCTTCATAGACGACATACTTTGTGGAGGGCTTCTCAAGGTTCGTAGCTCCTTTTACACAATTGACATGGAATGATCATCCTTTTGCATGGACATAATGGTGTGAATAGAGTTTTCAAGAAGTTGAAGAAGAGGTTGACCAAGTACTGATCATACTTGACACATGGAAGCCTTTTGAGGTTTATTGTGACACATCACACCATGGGTTGGGATGTCTATTGATGCAAGAGAACAAGGTGGTGGTTTATGCCTCTCAATGGTTGAAAGTTCATGAAAAGATAATTCTACTCATGAACTTGTGCTTGTTGCAATAGTATTTCCTTTAAAACAATGAAGACATTATCTTTTTCGAGCTTAGTTTAAGGTGTTTAGTGTTTAGGGAATGGAGTTCCTTAAAGACTATGACTTTGAGTTGTTGTGCCACCCTAGAAATGAAAACATGGTAGTAGATGCTTTAAGCATAAAGAAGGTTCAAGTTGTTGGTTTGATGGTGAATGAGTTAAAGTTAATGGAGAAGTTTAGAGATCTTAATTTGGGAGGTGGATCTACAAGGAGATCATATTAATTATAATCATCTAAATATAACAATTGAGTACACTAAAATGGTTAAGGAAAACTAATCAAACGATCTTAGTTTGAGACACATACCATAGAGTTATTAGGTTCTAATCAAGCTAGTGATTTCAAGTTGAAAGAAGATGGAGTTCTCACACATACCATAGATTTGTTAGGTATTGATCAAGTTAGAGATTTCAAGTTGAAAGAAGATGGAGTTCTTGAGTTCAAGGGGGAGAGTTTGTGTTTTTGTGGATGATGAGTTAAAGAAATATGTTTTTGAGTTGTGGTTACATGTTGGTATGTCAAAAAATAAAGGTGGACTATCAAAAATCGGGTGGTTTGTTGCAATAGTTAGAGGTTCTGGTTTGGAAGTGGGATAACATTTCTATGGGTGTTATTACCCATTTGGTCATGTCAGTTCAAAGGGGGCATGGTGTTATATGGATAATTGCGGATAGGTTGATCAAGAGTGTCCACTTCTAGTCAATGAATCAAAAGTTTCTTATGGCTAAGTTGGCATGACTATTCATAAATGAGAGGTTAAGGTGGCATATGGTGTTAACTAACATCATTTTAGATAGACTCAATGTTTATCTCTAGATTTTTGGTAAACCCTACAAGAGGCAGTGGGGAATTTGTCCTTGGGAACAGTGGTTAGGCTAGTTTAAATTGTTGAACATCAGACCAAATAGAACATTAGTAAGGTTTTCAATTTGGTAAGGATGTTTTGTATCGTAGATCAGACGAATTTAAGTAAAAGTTGTAAGAAGAGATGAAAAGAGTATATCATTATCTCCTACCTAATAAATTAATCTTCAAAGTCGAAAATTCTTTAGGGACAATATAATTTCTTAAAAACTAAGTTAACACTAAAAAAATCAAAATGAAATTTTAGTCTAAATTAAATAAAATCAAAGGTTTTGGACTTCCAAAATCAATATTTCTCTATTGTTATCGATTTTTTTATAACTTTAGCCATCTAGTGTTAATTTATAAATATATAGGCTTAAATATACATTTGGTCCCTATTTTTGTTGATTTTATTCAATTTGGTCCCTATTTTCGTTTTATGTTCAATTAGGTCCTCATTTTCGTCAAATTGTGGTCAATTTGGTCCT
>Ga0214545_1002742_pt1 | contig 33876 bp, 16 predicted proteins | sample CNSS4metaG_FD_160064 | JGI IMG/M metagenome (GOLD analysis project Ga0214545, IMG submission 160064) | Root nodule microbial communities from cowpea collected in UCLA plant growth center, Los Angeles, California, USA - CNSS4 | ecosystem: Host-associated > Plants > Roots > Nodule | place: USA...
AGTCTCACACGTAAATAATTTCTAATCATTCATTGATTATATTTGGAAGATCAGGTATCACTTTTGTCTATATTGTTCTTAATTACTGATTATCAGGTACGCTTTCGCATACTACTCTTGTTATTAGGAACTGCTCTTAATATTGCAATAATATATTATATCGATGATTTATTTTTTTGGATTCATAATCTAACAAAAACATCATAAATATTTCGCTTTTATAATTATTATGTACAAAAATATCATGAAACTATATTTTTACTGAATAATCAATAGGATTATAAAAATAAAAAGTTATATTTGTTAGATATATATTTTAATATAAAAATAAATAATTAGCCAAAATGTACAGTTAAAGTTATGAATGTATTACTGAATAATATAAATATAAATATAAATTCAGTAAAGTAGTTAATTTATCAACAATGATATGTATCTCAATTTTTATTTCATAGAAAGAATGCCATGTTATTTTTTGTCCTATAACAAGTTTTTTCGAAGCTCACCTGCAATATAACTTGACAAATTTTAACTCAACAAAAGTATAAACACAACTTTTTATTATAGGGATTTGCTCCACAATGTACAATCAGTTTTTATTGTATGGATTATTCCCACAATGTATTAACATTGTTTAAGAGACTTTAAGAAAGATGAAATCACTTTTTTATAATTAAATTAGTTAATTTTTATAATTTATATAAAACATATATTTCATAATTTTGTATTATATTTAAGTATATTTTATTTTTATTTGAAATAAAAATATTAATTTATTAAAAACACAGATTTCCCTCGTTAAAAACATAAGTTAGGTAAATATATATTAAAAAGGTTAAAGACACATGTAAGAATAATTTTATTAATACACAGTAAAATTTGTTTGTGCATAAGGATATGTTTATATTTTTGTTTAGGGTTTTATGTTTATAGTCATATCATCTTGTGGAGATATAGTTATAAAGAATAATTTCAAGTTATAAAGTTTTATACTAAAGGTAAGAGAAGCCTATTATTTTTATTTTATTGAAGTCCAAATTTGTTTTTGTGATATGTGATGCAATGGTTTATTTTGTTTCTAACTGGTGAGTTAAATCAATATTATTGAAATCTGATTGAGATAATTTGTGTTGTATTTTGATAGAGACTTTGAGATTGTTTTGTATGTGTAAAAATTTTTAAATTTGAGTTGTAATGTTATCAAACTGGTTGAATGGTACTATCTAAAAATGTTTTTTAGTCAAATTATAACTATTTTGAGGATTGATGAAGGTAAAAATTGCTCGATTAGACCACTGGACCAATTTGATGCGAAGAAGTTGAATCTAATATCTGTTATGGCATTGGACGCAACTTAAGAACTGTTAAGTGCCATTTTGACGAAGAGCTCTAATGATTCTTGATGTTGAGCACTGCCTAAAGATCGTTAGGAGTTCACTCGACAGTGAGCTTCAGTGATTTGAGACATTAGACATTATTAAGGACCGTTGGACACTAACTTAATAAAATCTTCAAGTGATTTGAGCGTTGGACGTCAACTATCTAATACTCAATGTTCAATGTTCTCTCTAAGTGGAATGTTAAATTTATTTTATATTATCTCTATAATGATATGATTCATATTGTATATGGATTAACTAAGTCGTTATAATGATTATATAATAATATATTTCCTAAAAATTTGAATTGTATTTATATAATAAACTTATATAGTTACATAATTGATATTCATATAATTATTAGGTGAAAAATGTATATTTTTTATATATTAAATATTTAACAATATCATATAATATATATTGTAACTTGTTTATAAAAAGAATTACTCAATTAATATTATTTAAAGCAACAAAAAACAGATGTACAAATATCCTCGACCATTAATGAGATGATAATGACAAAATTTTCATATTTATTGAATATAAATATGGAAATAAATAATAAAAAGGAAATGGTTAAATCCGTATCATTCTATTTATTGTCGTGTCCATACTTAAAGTTGAATTTAAAATTTACAGGTTAGAAGGTCATGATTTTGAGTTAACTTATAATTAACCTATAAACTATCAACTAGTGAACTAATTTATCAACTAGTTTTACCAAAAAATCAGCTTTCATAAATAAACTCATTCTTTATAACTTTTCATATTTATGACCACTCATATCATACAGTGTAAAGCAAAAAATGTTATTTAGGACACACTCCTCAACACAATTAAAGTATTACAAATAATAATAGCTTTTGGTGTAATGGATTAAGAAAAACCATGAGCGGATTAAAAAAATCTTAATATTGAAATAGTAATTATTTTTTTGATTGTTATGCATTATAAGGATACTTTTATAGTGCTAATTAATAATAAATATTTAAATATAGCTTTTAAGATACCATTACAAAAGTTATTAACACAATATAAAAAAATTATATACTTAAAAAATATATACTATTATTAATTTCCGTGTTCTATGAAGTTTGATTTAACTTACAAGGATTCTTGGTAATCTTGGAAAACAATACTAAGTGATGTAAATGAAAAGAAAAGAAAAGAAGATGACAAGTGTACTTTTTCAGTTTTTTAAGAAAAGCACAAGTTGGAGACACAGAGACCCACCACAAGCCCACAACGCTTCTCTCCTTCTCCCTCTGTTTTCTCTTCTTTACTTCTTTCTCTGATAAAACTGTCACCAACCCCCTTCCATTTCTCTCTCTCCCTCCCTCTCTCTCTCTCTCTCTCTCTCTCTCTCTCTCTCGCACACTCTCTCTCCCTGCTTTTTTGTTTTATTTTTCCTGTCATTCTTGTTCTTCTTTTTCCCTTGCAAATATACGTATGATACAATATAATTGATATGCGTTGAAGGCATATTTGCTTGAAGAGCTGAAATTATCATCGCCTTGATCGTTTGATTCTATGGAACAGCTTGTCAACTTCATCATCCGGCCACCAAGGTATCAATTTTCTTCCCTCCCACTCTCGCATCCTTTACATCCAAACACCTTTTCGAATCAAACTATTCTCTTTTTCTCTTTCCAAAATTCCCAGATGGGGTATCTTCTTCTGCTTGGTGTGTTGTGCACTTTGAAAGCGATGGAATTCAATTTAAAGTTTTGATTTTTAGTACTTGGAAAGCCCCAGCTCAGCTTGGGTTTTCGCAATTGAATTTAAGTTTCGTTGTGAATCTCCACAACTATTTTTTTTTTCTTTTCAAAAGGGAAAAAAGAAGCAGATGCAAGTAGATTCAGAATTCCACTTTTTTTTTTTTTTTTTTTTAAAAAAATTTTTTTTTTGGTGTTTTTTTTTATTTTTTTTTTTTTTTTTTTTTTTTTTTCAAAAGCATGTTTTTTCGGAGCTTTCACATCATGTTAATTTGGTTAACTATTTTATTTGGTTGGAAATTGAGATCTAATTTTAAGCTACCCTGGGGATGTTCCTTGTCACCTCATGTTCAAGTGTTAGATTTCATTCTTCCAGCAGAAAAGGGTCTTTTTATAAACCCTTTTAGAGTTTTAGTTTCTTTTGTTATGGATTCGTTCTTTTTGTGTTCTGAAGAATGGACGTACCTGTCGTGTAACTTTACGTGGTATTGATATGATAGAAGTATCATAGACATATAAACTATTACTTATCCAAACACACATATGATAATTAGTTGTTGTCTGGTTATTTATGCCCAATATTCAATTGCTTATTTCTTTTTGAATTTTTATATTCTGAAAAGGGAGATCTATCAAATTCTGAAAGAAGAAATCGAAAAGGAATGGATTATTGCTTTGAATGTGTGTGTATGTATATATGTGTGCTCAGGAGTTTTACCGTAAAGGTGCATCTTTCGAATCTCGAGGTATTAATAGAGCCCAGTTGCAATATAGGCCTTGAGATAACATTATACATGCTATACACTTCTATGCAGTATGCTTCTCACAGATTGCTACAAGCTTTTACTTCAAGAAATATCTAAGTCATTATACCTAAAGAGATGAATAGGGACTTGTGTTATGTATATCAGTACACGCCTAGCTGATTTATTTACACTTTCTTTGTTTCGTATTTAACTTCAACTTTTAAGTAAAGAGATCATATCTTTTATTTGGATGCAGAGCTGAATATGACCCCAAAAGTGATTTATTGGAGCAGGAGTTCATGCTGAGAGGGAAATGGTATCAACGGAAGGATGTAGAGGTAAGTTTAAAATAGCATAATTGAGTGCATTTGCAAAATTGTTTTCAGCATTTGCCATGTGGAAATACATTGAAGATGATTTTTATCTTATTTTATAGTTACCATTTAGAAGGTGAAACTATAATATGATGAGAAAAATATCAGAATTGAAATTCTATTTTAGGAGAATTATTTCTCAATTGAACTTGTATTTTATAAATACAGTGTATGTAAGTGATATTCTAAAACTTTTGTCCTTGTTGATTTAACTTTTTCCCCATCATGGGCAATTTTTTGTCCAGTCATATTTTGTCATTTTTTGTTGACAACCTTCATGGTCAGCCTGTCATGTAGATTTGATATTCTGCAGATAAAAAACAGTCGGGGTGATGTTCTTCAATGCAGCCACTACATGCCGATAGTCAGTCCTGAAGGAAAGCCCCTGCCTTGTGTTATATATTGTCATGGAAACAGGTGATTGTCGGGTGTTACTTTTTTCTTAGACAGCACGCTGTTGCTTGAAACAGTTCCTCTGAAACTATAGAAGTTCTTCTGAAAGCTTTAGAGTCCTTTCTAGATTGTATGTGAGATTTAGATACTGAATAATTATAATGTGTTCTGTGACTTTCTTTGCTGATGTGTATGATATATTAAGCACCCATACTTGCGTTTCATGGATAGGTATTTTATACTGATACTCATTGATTCACATCTATGAATATCTGATACAGTCAGGAATGATGCTCAGGAAGGGGATGAGATTGATATTATTGCTGTTTGTAGGACACAATAACCATTGATTTATGATAATAATATAACAATTTTTCATTTTTATTTTTCCTTTAGTAATATCCAAGAATTATGTTCTTAATCTGAATTGAAGTTATTATATATTTGTCATGATTTATGATTTTTCATACATATCTATATTGCACAAATTATGTCCTATATTTTCTTAAGAATAGCCGTATCAGATACATATCTGATATGTAATATCATATCTGTGCACCATAGTGTATGTATGGCATTGGATAGTTTATAGATTTCAAATTTTATAGGGTTGTGCTGACTGAGTCATGTGTTTGTATGACAGTGGATGTAGGGCTGATGCTAGTGAAGCTGCTATAATTTTACTTCCCTCAAATATTACAGTTTTTACTCTGGATTTCTCGGGATCTGGAATTTCTGGAGGGGAGCATGTTACTCTTGGCTGGAATGAAGTAAGTTCTTTCTCAATAGCCTTTTAAAAAACATCAAATGTTGTTTAATTATTAAATGCATAGCCGTATTAATGTATCATTTATCCACTCTCGTGGGGCATAGGAATTTTTTCTCTTATCTCTCCCGCGTAATTATTTTGAGTAAATGTGCGAAGGACATCAAATGAAAGAGATATTTTGACAGGTTCAAAGTTCTATTATTTCCTTATATGGACTAGCATGCATATTGGACACAATACACATAAGTAAACCTCATCTAAAGATAGTTTCTAGAACTTGCAAGCTGTTGGTTTTGGTTTTTGTGACTTTGATCCAACATTATTAGTCCAAGTTAAATTTAGTAATTCTTTTAGCAATATGTCAGTTTCATCAGTGGAAACTGTGAAACTTAGATATGATAGGACAGGACAATTATCTTCTATCACAGTAGAACAAGAAATGCTTCGAGTTTTTTCTTTGCTGGGAGTCTGTGTACACACGTTTCTACTACTCATTTGTCTTTCTTCATTATGAAATGATTGTTTGTTATCTCTTCCTATTCTCAGAAGGATGATCTGAAGGCTGTGGTCAACTATCTGCGCGATGATGGAAATGTCTCTTTGATTGGCTTGTGGGGTCGCTCAATGGGAGCTGTAACAAGGTAGTTTTTCATCATCATCATCATCATCCACTTTTTGCTTTGAACTTGCTTTTGTAATGAGGTTTAGGAAAGGTTTGCCAGTGAAAAGGAGACTGTCTAGTACCGTAGCAAGATATTGGAATTTGTTTATAGTTACACTTTTTGCTGTAAATTGCAATTAAGATTTTTTCCAATAATTGGTATAATGCTTCCTCATTTAACATTTTTGTTACTATATGGCAATGGTTGTAGCATGGTACAGTTACTGAAGTATTGTGGATTGGATGGTGGCTGCAGTGTTGTAAAATTCGTGGTTGGGTTGTGTGACCTGGAAGGCACAAGACCCATTTTTTTCCCATTCGTTCTCTACTCATCTCAGACAGACTGCTTTGTTATATTTGTGTCCATGTCTGTTCTCTGGTCTGTTAGAGTTTCTTGTCTGTGATGGTGCAATGTAGCGTTTCTCTTCTTCTTGGTATGTTGAAGTTTTAGGGCTAGCTGAACTGCTAAAAAGAAGTTCTTCCTCATGTTTTTCTTTTTGTTACTGAAACCCACAAATTGGGCTTTTTTTCCTCTTCTGAAATGCAAGATACTTGGACTCCTTCCTCTTTTTACTCCCCACACTTTTGAATATAGAATCATATGAAATATTGTGAAAGAATAACTAGTAAATAAATATCTAAATTCTTCCTTGAAGTTTATTATATTATTACTTGTATTAGATATATTAATATGTTTTTTAATTTCAGTAAGATCTTGCAGTCTATGTTAGAACCACACAATCCCTTTCCTGGTCTTAGTTAAGATCTCAATTTGACAACCTTGAGTGGCTGAAATGGCCTGTGTGATGAGGTTTCTATTAATGTTTTTGAAAAACACGTCAGTTATTGAACTCATGTAGGTGTTATTCATGCTTAATTAGTTCAATCCTTTTCAAATACGTGATCATTCAACATATAAAATTATAATAAATCAATTTAGATAAAATTTAAATTAGTATAAATGGACAAGTGTGTGTCCTGCTACTAGATGAAAAATAAATAGTAGAAAACTAAACAATATCAATGCATACATGGACCTTTTACTTGTCTAACTAGTTTTCCAGCTTTTGGGTCACATCCGCCTGTTTAGTCCTTTTTTACTAGATTGTGTATAATACTGCTTTTATCCTGAGGCTGAATTATATCACTTGTTTGACTAAACTAGGAAAGTTGTTAGCTGCTCTGTATATGTGTAGACTCATGCAGTACCTTCCTCCCTTGGTGGAAGAAACTCATTTATATGTTTGTTCCCCTCTTTATTTGAATGATTCTCCTTGATAAGTGCACTAAATATAAGTATTGTGATTATAGCTATTCAAACATTACATTTTAGCTAATGCATATGGTTTTTCTCTGAACAATTTATGATTTTATTACTTGCAGCCTTATGTATGGAGCTGAGGATCCTTCAATTGCAGGGATGGTTTTAGACAGTCCCTTTTCTGATTTGGTTGATTTGATGATGGAACTTGTAGATACATATAAAATTCGTCTTCCGAAGTTCACCGTGAGTATATCAAAGATTACTTTTGGTTCTTTACTTTGAGGTTATTGAAACTATTTTCAGTCTATGCTGGCATGCCTCAGTGATCTTTGACACGAAATAAAGAAGTTTGATCGGAAATGACATTAATACTGTTGAACTTCCATGTCTATCCAGCCTGAAATTTAATAGCTCTTCATGACCTGTTATCACGATCAAAAATTGTGTTGTTGAATTTGTACCTGGACAATAACTGATTTTTACTGGTAAGAAACCATGGAGTATAGCTCCTTACGATTGGGGAAATCCCTCTTAATTACACTAAAGTAAATTTAGAAACAGATGCAGACCTTTGAAGGTCTGCCAACGTACCTGCCCAAAGGGCCCCAAATCTTTGCGTAATTTCTTGGTTAACTTCTACACTTCATCTTCACATTTATGGTTAATCTCACTCCCATAAACCAAATTTCTTCCTGGCCCTTCATTTGTCATTTCCATATATGCATTCTGTTATGCAGTTTAACTAATGTCTTAATTTTTTTATGTAAGTTTTTAATTTTACAGATTCTAAGATTTTTTAAACTGTTACATATTTTATTTGCTGCTATTGTTATTTTAAAATTCAGTTTAGTTAGATTATTTTAGAACCCATACCTCTCAGTACATATCTGTAATATAGAGAGAGATGCACAAATTCAAAAACAGAAACAATTGCTCTGGGACACTTGATAAATATGAATTATGAATCCTGTGCCTGTCGGATACGGATAAGTTAGATGAAGTACCATGTCCATGCATCACAGGTTACTGGATAACAATTGAGATACTAGATATCTCTTAAGCAGTGCAACAGCATGGCTGTCTTGTGTACCATTTCAAAGAAAAAAACTACATTTAAGCTAATTTCTGCCTTTACTACTTCATTCTCTTTAATGATCCCCCCAAAAGTTCCTCTTCTGCTACATGAAACTTCTCTTCAATGGACATGTGTTAAAGTGGGGCAAGTTTGATAAAAAAAAGTTATTAATTTCTTGTAATGTTGGGGTCAATTGGTAACTTGTAGAAAACCCCATAAGATGTCTAGGGTCCTTAAAGTTTGTGGAGGAGAGGTTGAATTACCTACTTTGCATTACCCTATATTTTGTGATATTGATCCGAAATATTTAACCTTAGAAACCGGTGATATAATATAACATCTGCAATTTTTTCTTACAAGAGTATTCCTTACTAGATTTCTATGCATATATTCTATCTAATTCCTACTTTAGAAAGTTTGTCTCTGTAGCTCAAGTTTGTAAACAAATCCAAAACAAAACAAATAAGGACTTAAGGTTGAGCCTTACTGTAACCCTATCCTTATATGTAAGTCCTTGGTCTTGCCTCAGAGTTCTCACACTAGTAGGCTGATAAAGAAAAAAGTAGTTATCTCGTCACACAGGTTGTGTATAGTCCAGATTTATGCAACAAAAACACTTTCTTTTTCCAGATTTTCCACAACATCTTGGGACTCGATCATATGCTTACAAGCCAATAAAGTTATATGCAAGTCTCTTGGTTTACTTCGTTACCTTCTCATTAACCACTTTAAAATATAAATGACATCTGTTGTAGACTTTCCGGACATAGAATTAGTGAGCCTAGTGATGCCCTGTTTTGTTCTTATTATTAAAATAACATCTCAGTGCCATAACTCACTTTTAGGCGGTTTTTGTTTCATTTTTCTTGTTACAGGTGAAGTTTGCAATCCAGTACATGCGAAGAGCTATTCAAAAGAAGGCAAAATTTGACATAATGGACCTCAATACCATAAAGGTTGTTTGTCCTTTGGTTATTTAATTTTATTTTATGGTAGGAGTTTTTTATTGAAAGAAATCAGTATCACTTGCCTTAAAAATCAGTTTTCATAATTATATATTGCCTTAAAAATTTCAGGTAAGTTTCTTGTAAATTAAATTGATCAATTGCTAATCATAGGTAGAGAAACTTTTGCTAGTGAGCTAAAGAAAGTTGTAGCTCGATGCAAATAGTACATTGTTCCAAATAGTTCAGAAAACGTTATTTGAAGGATTTATTTTGGGAACAAGTGGAGCAGTCTTGCATCTTCTTGTTCTTCTTACTTTTTAATTTGTATAGTTCTAATAATAACCAATTTAAATTATGTTTCAAGTTTTTGGTTGCTAATGACTGAACTGGTGGACCACATGGTATAGTTGATTGAATACTGGCTAAGTACTACTAATTTGTGTCCCTTACTCTGTGGGGCCACTGGCAACATTAGAGAATGTATGGATTTCTGTTGGAAGCACCTGAAAGGGAATCCAAGCACGTACTAGGCTTTTTCAGGATCTAATTTTTGTCCATATAGTGATGCAAAACTAACAAAGAAATAACGTGGACAATTGTTTTGTTGTCCTCTTGAGCATATATCTGGCATTCAAAATCTCAGAAATCAATATTCTGAACTGTATTCAAAATTTATTGAAAATATCTGGGGGAGAAAACAATAAAAATTTATTCCTACTGGTTTTACTCATTTTTATCTTCTCCATCATATTATTTAATTATTTGTTTGTGTTGCAGGTGGCAAAATCTTGTTTTGTTCCAGCTCTACTTGGGCATGCCATTGAGGATGATTTTATACAGCCTCATCACTCTGATCGGATATTTGAGGCTTACATGGTATGTCTAGAGTTCTTTTTTAACAGCTTCTTTGGAGGATTTGAAAGATGTGATTATTTGTTCAATAATAATCTCAACCAAGCAGACACTGACCCTTTCTTCTAATTATAGTATATATTCTATGCTATTGGATTTTCTTTTTATTTTTATCCCTGTTACTTTAATCTTCAATATTGCTGTCCACACTTTGTAGGGAGACAAAAACATAATTAAATTTGAGGGAGATCACAATTCTCCACGTCCTCAATTTTACTTTGATTCCATAAACATTTTTTTTCACAATGTTTTGCAACCTCCGGAAGATGAGGTTGGGGAATCATTTTTTGACCCTGTGAATGATTACTTTGGTAAGGTAAAATCAGCAATGCTTCTCGTTGGTTCCACTTTATTCAAATTTCAATAGTCCATCTTGTACATCTTCTGAAAATTTTCTTTTTTCCCTCAGGATGTTTGGAGATCTATGCATGAATTAGGCTACAACGTTGAATCATCATCAAGAAACAAAGGCATGACTTAAGCACCTATATTCTCTTAATTTTTTCTGCTATATTGATTTGCGTGAGGATCAGCACTTAGTACCTTCCCTTTTTGCAAATCTTTTATACATGCTTCTTTGTTAGATGCAGAACCTTCAGCAAGCAGTACGATAAATGCCATTGAGCAGGTTCGTTCAAGACGACCAATGAGTAGAATGGAGGTCTGTCTTTATCAACTCTTGGTTTACTGTTCGTATAGCATGCAAATATGTTTGGCTGAGGGAATGTACCCTGTATTTTGAAAAGGGTTGGGATATAATTTTGGTTCATATCCATGTATTTTTTATTTTTTTATTTTCTTATATTAAAAAAGTTACAGGTGATCCATCTCTGGTATATCAATGATTTTTACGTTAGTTGTTGAGAGCCTAACACAACCCTTCTCCTTTACCGATGCTTGGGACTGGCTATGAAACCATAGACCCTTTACCCAGGCTTGGGACTAGCTATATAACAATAAAGCAGAGTTTCTTAAATGAAACAGGTTTTTAATTTAGTTTTTGTGTTATGCATATTGTTGTTTTCAATTTTGATTTACTACTTGTTGGAGTAATGACGAGGTGAAGTCTACAGATCAAATTGAAAATGAATATGTAAAGAGACCAGAAATTTACATTTTTATCTCTGGATGTGATAATCATTTTTCATTGGGCAAAAACTGTGTTATAACAACCATAGATGGCACAGATGTCACTAAAATTGATTGTTCATATTGAGAATAAATTGATTTTTTTTTGTCTAGTAACTAAATTAAAAATGAGTAAGGAACAGAAACAATTTTTAACCATTAAAAAATAGGATGGTGATCTCGTTATGAAGAAGACAAAAACAAGTATAGTATGGCAGGGTCCACCAGTATTTATTTTATTATTGTATCTTTCTCTCTCGTAACATGGCATTATGACGCCCCTAACTAGCATTAGATGATCCTGATCCTAAAATGTATTTTTGCATAAGATTACTCGAGTCGGATATTAAACTTAGATGATTGCATTTGGCTAACATCAGAGGAGAGTGTTTTGCTAAAATCCAATGTAATAATACAGGTCAAATGGCTTTCGCATGGCCATCAAATATATGATGATTTCAATCTTGTTTAAATTCTTTAATTGGCATGGCTTTAATTTTTTGGAGTAATATTTTGTATGACTTTTCTTAGGTTCCATCTGATATTTCTTCAAAAGATGAACGTCATGAACATGAGGTATTTCCAAATCACTTTTTACCTTTCACATTGTTGAAACGTTTTCCCTTATTCTTCAAAAATGCATTGTAATTTTTTCCTGTAAACTATATGCATGTATGGCTTTAGTAGTGTTATCAATCACCAAGTGGGGTTGGTGGTAACTAAGTAAGCATCCAAACTACTAAAGAAAAAGGTGTGATTAGTAGTAATTGCCGTTTCTAAATAAGTAATGATGCCATGACAATCAAGAGTTTCCTAAAAATGTTATGTACCCGAGCTTCAAGAATGTGATGTATTCACATATCTACCTTTAGTGGTGGTGATGAAATAACAAAGAAGCAAAGAAGAAGTATAACCAGTAAGGTAACCAAAGACAAATGAACTAGAGTCTCACATTTTTTCATGATTTTTTTGTTTAGCAGGAAAAGGGTGGTGATCATTCTCCATCTCCATCATCAATGATTAGCTTTGAATTGTCAAATGGTGATCCTTTTGGACCCCATGTTCCAGCAGCATTGGAAGATGATCAATACGTTGAATATCAACTAGATGACCTTGCAGGTTTTCCATCTACTTCTGAGGAGGAAGAAAGGGTGAGTTGACTTGATGACTTCTACATAACCTTACACCTGGTGAGCCTTTGTATCCTCCTTACATTTGATTTGTCCATTCTATTCAGATGTTCATGGAAGCAGTGATGGAGTCACTGAAGGACCTGGAAGTACGAAATTCAAATGCAGAACAACCAGCAAGTAGCATTAGTACTGTGTCTGTAGCGGCTGTAGATCCTTCGGATAAAGATGCTTCCTCACAAGAGAATTCAAGATCTATGGAGACAGAATCTTCCTCGCTCAAACACAGCACAGATTCAAAATCTAAAAGCACTTCCTCTGCTACAGAAGAATGTGAGACATTGGAAGGTGAGTCAAATTCCATTTCAGTAAACCATTCTCAAAATGTGGTTTCCAAACCAAGTCCTGTGCCAAGTCTTTCATCAGAACAGTTGCAACTGCAGTCCCAGCTGCCGCCACCGCTGCCGCCGGCATCAACAGACACGTCATCAGTAAGTGAGTCCAGCCACACAAGAGGTTCTGCTCATAGCTCCAGTTCTGGTAGTTTGAAAAGTTCATCAGAGACTGACATATCACACAATACAAAAGCCACAGTAACTGTTGTCAGGAATCCCCCAGGCCATGCCATGGACGGCTTAATGCGTCGTTGGGATTTCAATTTTTTCAAAAACAAATAGCAACAGCCATTATGATCAGATGATTGATTCTCATTTATACGTTGTTTCTGTAACTAAGAAAAAAATTCATAGTTTGTACCAAAGAAATAGGTTGCTCGTGTGTAAATTTGGTATGTTTAGATTCTCAACTAACAAATCAAACAATATTCTTTGACTGTAAGTGAGATTTGTCATATTTTGTTGCCTTTAAGAATCTAAATGATGGGAAATATTCTCTCTATCGGACTCAGTATTTGAACAATATTCTGGATGCTCTCGTCTTTCCTTCTCTTCAGATGTGTTTATGTTTTGTCAACTATAGACGTTTGATTAAGATGTTTCAAATAATTTAAAATCAATCGGCTAATCTAGTTATTTTGTAAATTATTGAATTATTTTAGGATACTTAATGGAATCTTAAAGAAACTAATCATAAATCTAATTAAAAGTAACTAAGCTTAATTCAAACTTTTAGAATATCAAATATTTTCAAATAATTCAATACTTCCAAGCTAATTTTCACCTTTAATTTATGAGTGCGACAAAGATTTGCTTTCAGAAAGGTGGCAGAACAGTTTACACAATGGTGTGCTATCCTGACGTAAATGTCCTGCACAACCGGGACTTAGAGCTGCATTATTGGAGTTGTTTGGGGGTTTCTGTGATGTCACTGACATTTATTACATTGACTCCAAACATACTGCAAAAATTTCCTTGATTGCTATGTCATTTTTTTGTCACAAGATGTTTTCTTGCGATAATTTAATTAGCTTCCTCAACTACAGCGCCAAAACATTTGAAGCCTGTGTAACTGGAAACCTTAGTTGAACTAGTAAAAGTCCCAGAATTTCGAGTTTGGTCTAAATGTAGAAGCAGGATCCTTCATAATTAAAGTTACAACTTCGTATTGTTTCAGAGAAAAGATATTGAAACTCGAAGCAGGCATAAGAAGTAAAATGTCAATCTTTCAAGTTCAACATTGAATCTGGAAAATCAATGAATAAGTTAATGGGTTGATCTTTTCAGCCGCAGCAAACATGCTTGTCCTTTGGATGGAGATTCTACAACAGTTTACCTATCTTCCATCAATTTCAGTGCCATGTCAACGAGTGACTGAGTTGTTATATTGTGCCGGTTAAGTCCAACTGTGCCGGAGAAAACATTAAAGCTTTCAAGCTCCGATGTGGTCTCTAAGACACCCTCCAACACCACTTCCATTTCCATACCCTTGAAGGTGTCTATGTTTTCCGATTTGTCTTTCATCATCCAAATAGCCAACTCTATAACGAACCTCCTTATCCTTGGGACCTTGGTCGGGGGATACTTGTGTTTCTTTAGAATCTGGACTAATTTGTTTGCAAGTTCAGCCTCGGTGATTCCAGCTTCTTCAAATACAATGCTTGATTCACGAGTAGTTATGTATCTGAAAACATTTGCAGCTAGTCCAACCATCACTTCTTGTATCTTGTTTTCTTCTGACATGATCGCCTTAAGTATCTGCAGGAATGAAAAATGATAAGAAAACTCATGAACTTCAAAAAGCACCTTCATCTAGCTTCTCTTAAAGTCAATGTATATTATGTTATTTTTGGAAAAATTCAATTCATTTGTTTAGTTGTGTTTATGGAGAAATTTATCTCAGCAAAAACCAAAACACTAATGATCGCTTAAAATAATAATGATGGTCAGAGCTCAACACTTACTATGGGTGCTGCAGTTGTTACCCCCTTTAGCTGGTTGAACAATTCTGGTCCACTGTAGGTGCATAAATTTCTCAGAATTCTAGCTGCATTAACACGAAGCAATGGATCTTTCAATGCTTCTTCGAGCCTTTCTAGTACTCTCAACTTCAAAATTCGATGGCAGTTATTCTTGCTTTCCAAAACCAGCATTGCAAGGGCCTCACCCGCAACAATCTTTATATGTTTCTGATTTTCTGGTATGTTGTGCTTGAAAAAAATGTTGAACAGTTCTTTAAGCACTCCACCAGTGCCCCCTATTCTTTCCGTTGCATCCTCTTCCAATGCCAGGCTTGTCAAAATCTCTATGCTCAGTTTCTGTAGAAGAGGATGCTTCTCTCCATGCCTCAAAATGTCTCTAATATTGCTGATGGTGAAAACTATCTCCGAAATCTCTCTTCGAAGATATTTCCCAGTAGTGCCAACAGTGCTAGCCAACATCTTCACCAATTGCAAAGACCTCTTCACGGTTACGACTTGGGATGAAGTAACATTTTCACTCTTCAGCAACCATTCTTCAGCATGTGTGAAGTCTATGATCTTTGGAAGAAGGCCTCTTGTGTTTCCAATCTTTCCACAGTTGTCAAGATCACGTGCAAGTTTTTTCAGTATGAGGAGTCCCAATTGGTTAAATGTACAGAACCCATAATTTTGGTGATCAAATACAAGTTTCTTTTCTCCTATCTCATCAGCTGCAGGAATCACACTCCTATTAGTTTTCAGAAGAGATGATATTGATTCCATGGCTCCTGGAATTCCAGCTATTCGGAGAGAGTTCTGCTTCTTGCCAGCTAGCTTTGACAAAATCTCTGCAGCAGAGAGCCTAATCTCTTCCTCCTTGAGATCTGTCCAATTCAACATCTCAACCAGTCTCTCCGCCACTGATATGTCAATTCCAATCTTTTGAAGGGTATCATCAGAAAATCTTTCACTCACTGAAAACTGTCTAAGAATTCTTGCTCCAATGAGCTGCTCATCAGGTGAATTAGAAGCCAACAAGTCCATAGAGAAACTAACCATATCCATTTTCAAGCCATCAAATATGCTTCCATTGACACATCTTGAATAGGCATCATAGAAGAACCTTCTAGTGGACACCATTCCCGGTGGCCCCAACTCACACTCCTTGTTAACCTCTTCCAACAGTTTGCAATAGCTCACTTGCCACTCCCAATAGGCCTTTTCCATCAGAAACAACAGAGCTTCTGCAAGAGCCAACGCATAGAAGATGGAAAGAGCTGATTTTCGGTTCCTCTTGTCAGTGTCTCCCTTTGCCACCTCTCCGTAGTTATGCATCACGAGCTTTGTTAACGAGAGAACCACACAAGCTGTTGCAGAAAGAAGCTGCAGCCAATAGAGAAGCCTACTAACATGCCTTGAAAGGAAAAACCATTTAGCATATGGTAGGAGTGGAACATCTGAGCTAACCCACATCCTAGTCGGTGTTCTTGATGGGGTAGCATCAGCTGCAACATATTGGTGGTGATGGTTCTGAATCAAATAAGAAATTTCAAAGCAAAAAACTATTAGTTATGGTACTCCAATAGAAAGGAAATATTAAAAAAAGAAGATAAAACACTTTGTTAATTTTGAAAAAATCTCTAAAAGTTTTTTTTTTTTTTTTTGTAAAGGGGATTACCACTACCTCAGTGATAGACCATGTGGCTTGGTGCTGCCATTCAAGTTCATGGCTTCTGCTGAAAATCCTGGTTCCTTCAACAACAAGTATGATGGTGATGAACCAGAAGTCGGTTTTTTCTAAGGTGATGGCGAAACCACCCAGAAGGACAACGGTTGCCCAAATGAAACCGAGAGTTCCCAACCCGGTGGCTGCTTTTTCAAGCACTGCAAGCTGGAGCGCAAAAAGGGTGAGCTTCTTTTCTGGTGCCGAGGTTGTCGGAGAGACAGAATTGACAGTGCTGTTACTGTCGAACTTGTCTATGCTGCTGAGGCCACGAGGCTCAAACATGGTGGTGCCTATGCTGATGGTTTCGCTGAGCCTCATCCTTTGGAGTTCATCCACTTCTACATGAATGCTTCCCTCTCCTTCCATTGCAATGCAACTACTGATGTTTAACTTTTGTTGATGGTTGATAAACGGTGATTGCGTTATATGTGATATATAGTGAAAGTTGTATTCCAAGTGTGATCACAGAAGGAGAGTTTTATAGAAGAATGAGAATGGCAAGCTTTGGGGGCACGCTTATGGTGTGGTATGGCATGATATATATAGGGAAAGAGTAACTTCAAGCTTCTCTTTCTGCCTACTAACTTGCCCAAAGGGTTAACGTTGCTTTCTTTACTAAATTTCCTCAAGGTTTCTTATTAGAATTTTAGAATTAGAGATTATATTTGCAAGTTATGGACACATAAAAATTTAAACTTTTATGTTAAAATAACAAGTGAGATAGATTTAGCCACTCTTTAATGAGTCTTTTGATAAAAAAATAAATAAATTATTGGATAGATACAACACTAATAAAATATAAGTTTAATTAACATCACTTTTGATCCAAATGTGTATATAGATTTTCATTCGTTTTCATATAGTATTCGACTTCTTTTTTATTTTTACTCGCTATGATTTAGACTTACACTTTCAATCCAAAATTTTTCAAGACATTAAATTTACGAGTTTTCTTTTTATGTACTATTTATATCTCAGCTGAAAATGGTTGGCATAAATTAATGAGATAATGATTTGTAGTTTGGCACATAATAATCTTATCACCAAACATTATTTGGATAAAGCATGAAAGCTTATAGACATACAGTGTGACATAGTACACATCCTCAAAATAATTGGCATTTTGACTCTTTCCATGCCAGTTTCTTCCTTAGAAGAAACCTAATCAAACATTTTGTTCATATATAGCACTGCCGAATTTCTTGTTTGTGGATTGCAAGTTACATAATCAGGTTGTGTCATCGGGGCATAAACCTTGGAGTATACGGTTCGATATAAAATAAGACAAAATTTAAAATTATCGTACCATAAATGTTTCTCTGCACCATCATTTATTGAAGCTATAGCTTAATTTCAATAAGTGTAATATAAAGATTGGTGTTAAATTGCGCAAATTATTAAAATAAATATTTAATTTTACTTAAATTAATGTAAGAAGGTGTCAATATAATACACAAGTTTTGTGAATTAGGGTGTTCATGCGTGCTACCCATTTTATGCATGGGAATATTGGCTGTGATCCTTCGAAATTCATCCCAATTAATAACAAAGAAATCAAGTTATTACAGTGGTTCACGAAGACTTCAACATTAGACCTAACTTGATTTAATATATTTATTTATATTTTGTGAAAAAATAAATTATCCACATTCGTAATATTTACTATATAATTTTTGCATAGTTAAGTTAGAAATATACAAATCTAAATCATATTCAGAAATAGATGTTGATCATACCTAATAAAATTTATAAAACCTAATCGTATTAAATTTGACAGTTGAAAAATATAAACAATAAAAAATAATGTAACTTTGTTTTGTTTTATTTTCATATAAAAGTATCTTCTTCTTTTTTATTTTTATCGATGATTGGCTTTTACTTTTGCAAATCTTAAATACTATTAGTTTTTCGTAACAAAGGATTAGTTTTCAACTGAAAACATATTATATTCCATTTACTCAAATTTGGAATAATAGTGATAATAAGTCCAATTATTTTGAAGGTCTATAAACTATTCCATGATTTACAGTTAGATCTGTAAATTATTTTTTAATTCAGTTCTTGATCTTATATTAGTTTTTAATTAGTTTCTTTCATCTAACCGTTGTTATAAAATATTAAAGAAATAAATATGTTTTTCTAGACATTGTTCAATCAAATTTGTCCTAATTTTAATGAAAATTCTCACTACTGATCAACTACATATATAGATAAACTTTATGTATATTGTCGTTTCAAATTATTGAAATAATCATACTTCACTAATCAGCTTAAAAAAAATATATTGGTAATTGCTTTTAGTCTTTAATTTTATGTTTTATTTATTTTTGCTACAGAAATTTTCTCTCTCTCTATGTACTTGTTAAAAATTTTAAAAATATATACCTTCAAAATACTTTTTTTCTCTAATCTTAATCTTAATTACAATTGTTTATTTTATTTAAATGATATATTGTATTTCAAAAATAAAAATAAAAATTTTAATAAATCAAATAGCTTAAAGAACTGGTCTCAGTTACTTTAATTTTTTTTTATTTACTTTTTAACATGAGAATGTTTGACTTTTTATTTCAAGAGTTCAAATTATTAAATCTTTAATTTAAATGATAACATAAAAAAGTTTATTTTATTTGTTTTCTTTTTCTCTTAATTAGATTCATTTAAAGAGTTTTGTTTGAAAAAAATATATCATTCTTTCTCAATTATTCAAAAATCTAATTTTATTGAGATCTTTAAGATAAATTTTTTTTTCTCATCACAACTTTTGATTATATATTTTTTTCTCTGCATGATCTTGTTCTAACAATGTACTGCATTTTAGGAGATGAAATTCTCAATTTCATTGAAGTTTTATTTTTTTATAGTTAATTAATTTTTATCGAACTTTTATCTGATATTCTAATTTAATATTTATGTAATTAGAATTTTTTTATCTTTGACATTGAAGAAAATAAAAAATATTTTTTTTATATTTAACTTTTTTATAATATCTAATTTGTGTGATTTCTATTTTTATGTTTTAAAATATTAAAAGTAAATATAAGATGCGAGTAAAAAATTAAATGAAATAAAAATTTCACACTTATCGATAAAGATGAAATTAAATTTTTAATTTGGAAATAAAATAATAGATGATATATACACTGCGACAACAATGTCATGTATCTTCAAAACTTTTCATTCTCTTTTTCTTCCTCAAAAACGGTACATTTGTGGAAGAAAATCCAGTATTAGTACGTAATGTTGTGTAAGAGAATAAAAAACATACCCAGATGAAAATATTTAATTCAGCTAATTAAGTTATCGTGGCTAATTTTATGGGATAATGATTAAAATAAATAAATAAAATTTGATGTTTATTTAATAAAGACTTATATCTTTTTATTGGGTGATTCAGCATTTAAAATCTAACAATGTAATAATATTTTTAATAAAAGCTTTGAATATAGAATAAACAATTTTAAGAGATAAGACGTGATTATGACCTAATGATATTAATCTATGATCAATAATTCAAATAAATAGTAAAAAAAAAAACAGAATGTAAAGGAACCTAATAAAAGATATTAATTATTAAATATAACAATCAAATATTAAACCATTTATTAATATTTTATTAAAACATGAATGAACCTAATTATGAAAAACATGAAATAGATTTACGTTTAAACTAACATAATATTTAAATGACATAGACCTCCTTTTGCTTACCTACATTTAGTTTAAGTTAAATATCCAAATGAGGTAGGAAAAAAACTAAAAATGCACCTAATTTCATTTAAATTCCATATAATTGTTTTTTAGTTTATTTTAGTTTTACCAATAATTAGTTTTAACTTTTATAACTCTTAGATACTATTAGGTTTTTTTTTTTTCTCATCAATAATTAGTTTTCAACTAAAAATAAGTTTAACAATTATTTACTTTATTCATATATTAAATAATAATATTGTACTATACTTTTTTTTCTTAAAACCAATAATTGGTTTAAAAAATGTTTAATTAATGTTTCTTATTTTATTTAAATGTATAAATTCTACAATAAAAGATTAGATGTAATAATCATCAAAAGTAATAATTTTATACATATATAATTAAATTTAAACAGTTTACGATATTTCATTCAATTAACAATTAAGGATACAAATAATTATTCAAAGTCTTCCTGATCTAGTCAGAAACTAAAAAGAGAAGGTATAGATTGGAAGAGAGCCAGCCTCAAACCTGACATGAAGAAACAGAGAAAGATGTGATTGTTTGACAATACAAATCATTTATATTCTGCAAGTGCATTGCCTCCAATTCCATGTTTTTCAGATCATTCCTTCTCTGTTGGCAACGAACTAGACAGAAAGAATTCCCCCATTTTTAACCTTCCAAACTTCAAATTGGTGAAGCAAATTGCAAGATCTAATAAAACATCAGCTGGAGACTTCTTTAGATTATAATCCCTTTAGCTCTCTCAAATTTTGATGTTGTTGATGCTATGGCCACTCTTATCTTTGTTCAATTCAGATGATTGATTGATCTGGTTGTGTGTGAACAACAAACCCTAATATGATGGCACAAAGCAATTGCAGGGCATAGATTCAACATTTCCAAAATCAATACCAATTACCACCAGGTCCCCCTTGTGCAGCAGCAACTTTGCGTGCTAGATATTGAGGCTTTGTCTGAAGTCCATTAGCACCTTCAATTCCTTCAACTGCCCTCTCAATTTTACAGTTTGGGTTTCTTCTTGGATAAGAACAGCTTTGAGCAGCATACTTGGCTGAAACAGATGGGTTTTTACCCGTCTTCCGCTGCTCAGTCTCAGTTGTCACTGCCACCCCTCTGTTGTTGTGACGCAGTACTGAACCTACAACTTTTCCTGGACGTGCAGCAACACCTGAGTCATGTGAACCAAATCAGAAAGAAGCAAGCTTGAAATACACTCATCAAAAGAATCACAAAAAATCCACAAATCTATTTCAGTAATACAAGTCCTGCTGCTTTCAGCCATTCATACATAATTCTCCATCATGTGACAGAAGCAAGAACAAGTTCACACAACCAGAAACATACTTCTTATTGGGTATGTAAAAAGCCAATGAATAAAAAGAAACAAGCCTCAACAACGAGCACACACACACACACTCTTTGAAGACAATGTCTACCATGCACATATGAGAGACCAGGAAAGAAAGAGGGAAATGAAAAAGTAAAATACATACTACAATTAGTCATCACACCTTGAATATTTTGAGGAGCTTGTAAAGGAAGCCTGGTCATTGGGATACCACCGTTCTTGTCTATGGCTGGCTTCTCAACTTCTCTGATCCTACACTTGGAGAGATCATCCGCAACCACTGCCATATTTTGCTTTTCGTTATCTGAATACAACACACATGGCCTGCATTTACAGCCTCAAATCAGCACAGTTGGCGTGCAGTTCAAGAGAAAATAAATGGGTACACTGACAAGATAAAGGAGCAATAGCAAAAGACAAAAGCCATGTTTCCAGAACCAGTTGCCTCTCAGGATACCTGGGTAATGATGCATGTTGCCTCTCAGGTGGAGTAACAGTTCCACCTTTTCCATATTGCTCCTCAAGATATGCAAATTGTTTTTTGAAATGGTCCACGGCACTATTTGAAATACGTGTTAGCATAAAAAAAATGCTGAAGTGATATACTATATAAAGTAGGATTGAAAATTTACATGACTATATGTATAAGCATGAAATTGCAGTTAATCATACATTTCAACAAATGTAAACTCCAGGTAAAGTTTTAAAATGTATTCATTAACAACATTAATATCAAAAGGAAGTGTTTATGATGATTGAGGATCTAGAGCAGAAAAACTTAAGCATATATTGGGGGGAGGAGAAAAAAGTATAATCTTTACATCAGAAGAAGTTTTATGGCTCACAAAATCAAATTCTATCTTTTGGTAAACACGGAAGTCATTAAAAGAAGGGGAAAATGCAGAACAAGTGGAGAAGAAGAAATCCTCCAAGCACCTATATATGAAATTAGTTAAAAGGTAGAACAAAAAGGCTGACCAAACGTTATTAATAGCTACATAGTACATCGCTCCATGTTGAATTAAATATCTCGTCAAGCGTACTTACTTGAGAAGAAGAGTGAGAAGTGAAATAGAAATTTCGGTGCAAGTTCGTACAATAGTACCTTGGATACATGAATCCTGTTGGCTCTTCTCCGTCTAAATGTTCTTTTAACATCTTTGGATGGTACTCCAGAATCTCTCGGTATATAAGCTCTCGCACGTCTTCCTTTGTTATCCTACGTCTCTCAAATTCAAACTCCATCTTGGTAACTGGCTGAGAACAAGGCTCTCTCTCAACTTTGGCCAGGCCTTTAAAATATGGATCTGCTAGAGCCTAATTAAATCATACACAGTATTCTGATTAAAACTAATCATGATGTGTGGAAAGTTAACAACAGACGGATGGAAATTTAACCTCTTCAGCAGTAGGTCGATCCTTAGGTTCAAATGCCAGCATTCTTTCTAAAACCCGAAGAGCAAGGGGATCTACATTGGGAAACTTTTGAGAGAAAGGCACCGGCTTTTTCTTGCGCATACTACTCAAGTATCTTCGAGCTTTCTCATTCCGTACCTGTTAATATACTGCCAAGGTTATATTAAGCAAAAAAAATAAAGGACACAAATTTGCTATAAGGATTGGCAAATGAATAACAGACCCTAGCAATGGCTTCAGGAGAGGGTGTTCCAAGAAAATCAGTCATGAGGTCCAATTGATGGACAACATTCTTCCCTGGGAAAAGAGGTTTCCCAGTTAAAAGTTCTGCGAAAATGCAGCCAATGCTCCATATGTCTATAGCTGGGGTATACTGAAAGAAAAAAAGATTGTAACAACATTAATTATCCATTGTCATTTCACAAACAATAAGACATTTTTTTTTGTTTGACTAAAAAGTAAACAATACATAACCAATAATTATTTAACTGTCAAGCTAAACCTCTTCAATTGGACAATATTAGCATACAAATCAAAACTTGATGAAATAGCTCAAGTCTCAACACAGGTTCTTTTGTACATTAAGTTAACAGCAGTTTAAAAAACATAAATTTCCAAAAATTTCCTGGAATGCATATTGGCTTGAGGAAAGAGACAAAAAGGATGTGGGGGAGGAAAGCATGTTCTCAACTTTTAGATTCCAAGCAGTAATAAATGAGATAAAGAGAGCAGTGATCCAGGATAAAAAAGGTAACAGATATTGAACCTTGGAGAAAAAGGATCCACACAATTCAGGAGCCCTATACCACCGTGTAGCAACATAATCCTGTGAGGAAACAAGTGGTGAGAATAAGCAACATGTGATAACCAGAGAAGGAAAACTACGTTTAAGGTGAGTATTTCATAAGAAAAAAATTCTTACTGTCCAAAATATAGCAGTTGGTGTATCATTGAAAGCCACTCTGGCAAGACCAAAGTCACAAATCTTCAGTTTGCAGTCAGAATTTGCTAAAATATTTTTTGGCTTCAGATCTCGGTGAAAAACATTTGCTACAAACTCATTAACAAGTTTAAATCAGCCACAATGATTATGTGATTTAGCAATTAGTGTTTGTATAAAACATTAACTATGAAGAAGGTACATTAAGAAATTTAAAAATAAAAGTTAGCCAAATATAAAGATCATAACCTGTGTGTATATACTTCAAGCCTCGAAGAAGCTGATAGAGAAAAAACTGATAATGCTCTGCAGTCAAATCATCATTTGCTTTGATGACCTGATGTAAATCAGATTCCATAAGCTCAAATACAACATATATATCTTTGAATTCCCTACTAGAAGGAGGTAATAAAATATGCTTGATCTCCACAATATCAGGATGGCGTAAGAGTCTAAGAAGCTTGATCTCACGAAGAATGCGGGTGGCATCAGAAACGTGTTCAAATATGTCGTTGATTTTCTTTATTGCAACCTTCTCTCCTGTGCGTGTATCATAAGCAGAGCAAACAACACCATAGCTTCCTTTACCAATCACTTCCTCTATTCTGTATCTACTCCCTTCGCCATATTCTGTAAAGAAGTCTACATCTACAGATGACTGCATAAACACAACACATTAGACTCTGCCTGAATATACCAAGTAAAGCCAAAGTCATGATTTAAATGAGCAACAACACCCATGAAACCAGAATAAGGTTTCATATCTTATAAAAGTAGCAAGCACAGCATCTACAAATAGAAAAGAATAGAGCTAGACAAAAGCTTTTAGACAATGGATATAAATGTAGTTAATTTATACATGAGATTTAAAAAATCACCCAGAGTACATTAGACTTATTCCTTTAACAGTAAGGAAAATTCTCTTTTCTAGAGATCTTAAATATAAGAAAATGAATTTAAAGATAAAAAAAGGAAATGAAACAAATAGCATTTGTTTCATGTAGCTTTTCATGAAAGCACAATTTGAAGTACCCAGTTAAAATGTAACAAGGAAAAGGGAAACAGAATACTAAAACTAACTATAACACCGGCATACTTATTTTGGCTGTAGTAACAAGTATCTCAAATATTGCACGGGCTCAAAAGTTTAGGTAAATTTAAAAAGAACAGATTAAAATTACAAAAAAAAAAATGTTTAGAACTGTAGAATATATGCATGTCTCATTCAGATAGAATCCAAAACACTTGTATTAAAAGGGAAAATGTTTAAAATTATAAATTAAATGAGCTTAATTTATTCAAATAAATTAGACCGAAAAAGGTAAAAAAGAAGAAGAAGAGGGTAGTTAGGAATAACATATACCATTTCTAAAGAGAGAGGAGACTGAAAAATTGAGCTACTTTCAAATCTTGAAACACAAGGTCCTGGTTCAAACTTTGCCTTTGTACATCAAGAGCATATATCTAGTTTAAAATATATACACATAGATGATTGTTTGAAAATGTCCACTGAGAGCTTGTCACAGCCGGTACCAAGCCCCAGTAAACGATGAAGGTGTTAAGCCATTGATAGCCAACCCAATATTGCCCAAACTCCGAACATAAAAGGGAAGTTAAAGCAGACTAAACGATCAGTGATTTCTGGTTAATAAGCCATGTATTTGATGGAAAAAGAGAAAATGTAAGGATGTTATCCCTATCTCAAGAGTCGTACTTCATATTTGTTATATAATGGTGGATTATTCAGCATTCTGTTTCATGAAAAAGATTTCCTATGTGCTATATAAGATTTAAATTGACATGAACAGTGAACAAGTTTATAAGAGAATCCATTGCAATGGTTTGCGCTCAGTAGATAAGCTATGAACCAAAATAGCTGACAAGAAAGCTTAAAAGATGAAAAACATTTTGCAGTACATATCACGAGCCAAAATAACTGGGAACCAGACATAATGCCATATGAAAAATACAGTCAAAATAGAAACAGATGTAAAAAAGTGTATGCAGTGACAGGGACCGCGAAATACTGGAAGGTTTGAAAGAACAAAATTCAATACAAAGGGTACAGATCCTATCCAAACCATGTATAGATGCAGAAATCACAAAACATGGAAGTAATAATTCTCTTCACAAAAGTGTACCATGCTACGCTACATAAACATACATCTACTCAAGTGTGCTGCCATATTGATCAAGTAACAATACCTTTTTTCTCTGATCATGAGGCATATTGGAAACTAAGCATAAAACTCGATAATGATCGAACAACCCAACCGTAACCCAAATTCAAATCACTGAACTCCCACTTCCAGTTAATTTAGAATGGCACAAGAATCTCCGGGGATCACGAGGGATGATCAAAATGAAAAAGTCAAGTAAAAGTGCAAAATAAAAAATAAAAATAAAAAAGAGAGGATAAATTTAGAAGAAGAATAAAAAAAAAATTAGAGCTCAATAATACGAAGGCAGACCCAGTAAAATTTGGTAGCTAAAATCAACCACGGTTGTAACAAAGGAACGTACTCTACACTACACAGTACTGTACAAGGGGCGGAGAACACGGAAATGGAAACAAGAGCAACATAGACAATTTGGCGGAGGTACCAAAAGTGTAGTTGTAACAGATCACGTAGGAGAACGAGCTAGTCTAATGAATTAAGCATAGAACCAGCCGAAAAAACTAATCTTGTGGCGATAATCACTAACAGGGCTAAAGGGGACGAATAAAAAGTAATAAACAGAGACTTTTGAGAATAAGATTGGTTTCTTGGTGTGGAGAAAGAGGGGAATTGAAGAAGCGAATTGCAGAGGTTAGAATGGAGAAGTTGGAGTGAGAAAAAGAAAAGGTTTTGGATCTGAAAGAGAGAAGTGGTGGATGAGTGCAATGTAGTTGATGTTGAAGAAGGGTGTGGTGGTGGGTGTGTGTATCAAGCTCGGAAACAGAAACACACATAATAAAGGGAACAAGGACCCCGAATTAATTACAGTTATTATAATTTCAACATCAATCCAATTTAAAAGGACGGGTATTAGAATCTTTTTTTTTTTTTACTTTCATAATTTCATTCAATCATTGTCATAAGAACGTATACATGGGTTCATGTCTATTTGTGTTTTTGTTTTAATGTTAGCAAATATGTATTTATATTAAAAATAAAATTTAGAGATTAAAAGAGAAATAAAAAATATTTGTATATTTAAAATTAAGTTTTAAATAGCTATATGTAAAAGGACATATTAACTCCCTCTAGAAAAGTAATAGTAAAACTATTATTTTTATTTGAATTCTGCAAGACATATACATGATTTTAAATTCAACAACAAGAATATTTAAATCTTTAAATTTGTTGAATTTTGAATTTGATCTTTTGTCTCTCCATATTGAATAAATTGTTGATTAGACATTTTTTTCACATGCTTTGATATATTAGAAACCAATTGCACTATTTATAACCCTACTCGCACATAAATTTTAAAAAAATACAGGATAATAATTAAGCAATAACGATTTAGCTTATAAACAAAATTCTAACATGAAATCAATATTTAAACAAATTCTACAACACACACCAAAACAAGAATTACAAAACAAAATTCCACCATCAATAGATAACAAGAAATACCAAAATTCAACAAATTCAACCACGAACAAATAACCTTCAACTTATAAAAAAATTATAAACAAAAAAAAAAACTTAGAGAGATACCTATTGTGAAACAAATTAGCAATATTAAAATCACAAAAACAAGCATAAACTCATTAGAGTATAAACAAACCATAATCCAAACATATAGACAAGTTTAGCTAAAAAATATAGATCATCTTAGACTAAAAAGAAATACATTGATAAAAAAAAAACATTAAAAAGAAGCCAAGTGGTTACTTATGGCAGTGACTTGTGACATGTTGATGTTAACCGTAACACAATGCATGTAATGGTGATATTAATAATAATATAAAAAGTTAAATGGTGAAAGAAAAAAAATCAAAGAAAGGAGATGAGAAATGAATGTATAAGAGAAGAGAATGCTCGAAGTGCATCACATTCTTGTTGTTTGGTTGTAGTATTTTTTGTATTAGAGGGGCTTAGATCTGTACACATAATTAGAAAGTAGTCGGAGCAGGTTCGCTTATATTGTTGAAACGAGGATGCAAATTTAATACCTTTGGTGCAATTGGCTGGTTGGAGGGAGGATTGTCGTTTGGTGAGGTATAGGTATGACTTCTTTGGAATTTCATATTTTTTTGGGTTACTTACAAGATAAGATCACGAAAAATCATTTTTCTCTAAATCTTTTTTAAATATATGGACACTAGGGTGAAGTCTGTGATGGATCCATGGTTTGATCTTTTATGATACAACTTGTTGTGAAATAACTTGTTGCTCAAACTCAACTTAAGCCAACGGTTGTTAATCGTGTGATAATATTTGTGTTGTGAATGGATATTTTTTTGTTAAGAAACTAGGCAAGAATTAGATGGTGGTGTGCCAATGAAATTTGACTTCTTGGCTGGTATGTCGTCTTTAGAGGATGTCACTCCCATTATTAATAGTTTGCAGGGCTTACAATAATTATATTCAACTCAGAGACAATTTATAATCCTTTAACATGTAAGAAAACAACTCGTTTTGTAGAGAAATTAAAAATAATTTCTAAATAGACTAATATGTTTGATGAAAGAGAAAATTCTAATACTGAAGAGAATGATAACATCTTGATTATTAGTTGCAAAAGCATTTAGAAATATCTCTTCAATAATATATGATAAACATTTTATGTATTTCTAACGAGTTATAGTCATTGAGAGATTATGGTTTTATATATATGACATTGGTCTTACACATATAAGGCATTTGACACCATTTTTACCTCCAAAATCTTAAGGCAATGTGGTTATGGACTTTTCATCTTATATAATGTTTAACTTTATATATTCTATCCAATATGAAACTTTTGACTCACATTTAGATTATTTCCAACAAACATTTATATTTTAAATAGATATTACAGCCTAATATTTAAAAAAGAAAAATCTCTTAGCACTTAGAATGACCTAATACAATTTAGAACCCACAAATATGTTTTCTCTTAAAGGAATCTTTATAGATAACAAATCCTTTAAAAAAATTAAATGAATGTGTAATATATATTTTAAAAGTTAAGAAATTCATATTATTTTTAGTATAAATGTGGTGAATTAGACGTTATTTATTTCTTTGTGTAATTTTTCTGCATGTGAATTTTATGTAAGTATTTTTAGTAGGAAGATATCTGAGGATTGAAGTTACTATTATTGAGTTACAACTTTAAATTTAATTTTTCTTCTTTTTAGTATTAGAAATTTTTTTGAGAATAACAATTTTAAAATTGGAAACGTTCATGGGTATGAATATTTATTAACCCGAAGTGATGCAATTCGATCAAATTCTGTATTTATTAGATTGGATAACGGTTTCACCATAACAATTTTCTACTTTTATAGGCATAATTTGTCTACTCCGTGAAAATGAATGTCGACGGCAATTTAAATCATATAGAAAACAATAACTTAATTTTTATTATCTTTTTCAAATATTAACTTGAAATCGTGATACCAAATAATGAGGTTGAATAGAATTTGTACAGAAACATGTAGCTCCTGGAGAAATGTGACAGTGTTAAGGTCAATAAATGTATTTTTATAGGTTGCAGAAGATGTCCTTTGGATGAGAGAGAAATACTAGACCAAAATCTACAAAATATGTATGCATATGTTTGTGTTATAGTGTTATTCCACATGATACAACACATGTTCATTTTTGTATTATAGTGAAATTTGTGAAAACACGTATGCACATTTTAAACTTAAATACAACGATGACACACAAGAAAAAAAAATAGGATCAATTATATTAAAGTTGAAAATAAAAAAAATACTAAACAAACTTGCAATACAACTTACAATGTTCACATTATGCAGCGTCCTATTGACGAAAATCCTTCCAAATCCAAAAGTTATGTTTATTTTCAGTTCCCAACTTGAGGGAGAAGATATGAAGTAGAAAAAGTTATGTTTATCTTCAGACTTGTAACCTTAATATTGTTTTCTTGTATTGATTAAAAACACAGAAGAGGCCAAATGTTCCTTTCCAGCTTATTGGATGCAGATATGAGCTGTGGGTTGAAATCCTCGGGATTTTCAAACAGACAGGCTGAGAAGTTTTCATGTGACATTTTCCAATTTTTTCATTTTAAGATAAGAAGACAGCACTTTAATATCCTTACATCTTATGCACTTGTACACAACATCACCAACATAATTTGGATTTCCACCTATCCTCCAATATTAGATCCATTCATTCCGCCCAATAATTTGATCGCAGCTACAAAGACAAAATTCAACACATCCAACTACAACATGCTACACAGTCTTATTTCACTTTGTTTCTTTTATCTCACACAGATTAACTTTTTGGTGGAATCCATAAGTTTTAACACCAGGACGGACATTGTTTAATAAAAAATAATGTTTAAATTAATTTTAAATATAATTTACATTAAAATATTTTCTAAATCTAACAATAACAAGCAAATATCGGATAAAACATTTACTAATTAGAATCTATCATCACCATAAGCTACCAATTTGGATAACAAAATTTCTAGACCTGACTTTTGTCAGATGTAGTACAATTACACTCTATATAAGCATCTATAAGTACGTGGCACCTCTTGTGCTGTGACCATAATATAATATTTTAGAATTGGCTCAACCCAAGGACAATTAGTCCAAAATGAACAAAGAAATTAGCCTAAGGTTCAAATCCAATATCTAGCACCATTACTACAAGCATTACCCTGCCAGAAAATTTCATCTTTCATACGAAAGATATTGCATAAAATTAACTTTTCTAATACCAAAAAGTAACAAAATTCGAGATATTGGGGACGCCTTTTACCTTGATCACTCGATACGTGTGAGTCAAATGGACAAGAGCGTCAGACGAGAGTTTGAGGTCATTCATTTGAGAATAAAGAATAGTTAGCGGAGAATATATAATTTTACATCGATGTCAAATTATCAATTACTTGCTAGTTCATAAAGTCATATGACTAATATTTACTTTTCAATATAGCACTATAATATATTTTTTCTCAACACCATAATATTTACTTTTCACTCCGCTTTTCTCTGTTCATTAAATTTCGGTCCCATAGACCTTCCAATTTCGCCACATAACAGAACCATCTAGACCACCACAATCGCCACAACTACTTAAAACAAGTTAAAAGTAGAACTCGATTCCTAGGAGAATTTCATCATACCACAGGCTGCCACAACATACGAAGAACTTTAAACAATCAACGAATGCAAATACGTTCAACGCAAATTAGACAATTAGTAGATTATAGTGCTACGGAAATTATGACCACAATTGTTACCAAAAGCTTTATCCAAGGACACGCCTTGATGAGGACATAACTATAACAAACATAAAAGGGACAACACTTTTCACGAACTAATAGATAGTTTACTACTGTGAATACGCCCCGCAAGGGTAAAAAAAATCGTAGTTCGAAAGCTTTTAATTAAGTGTATTCACTAGCTGGAAAGACTGAACATGGCTTGAGAAACTCATTTTAATATCAAATATAGAATCAGCATAATCTAAAAGTGGGCTTAGAACATGATTTTTTTTCTACAAGCATGAATACACTAATTTCAAAATTCAATCTGTTCAACGCAATATGGAACTATAACTCATAACAGAATCTCAAACTTCGCTCGGCTTCATGTTTCTAATCAAAGGTCTCACAATTTAAAATAACTTGGCCAGTACATTTTGATATAAGAAAAATAATGATAAAGAAAGCAGAAAAGTTTCAGTTACCAACTTTGCAAACAAAATAAAGAGCATCACAAACCACCTCCTGCTATGATGATATAATAACTAGGGACTAGCATATCCTCCATTGCAACCGGTGAATCTCAAAATTGAAATCACTTCCATCCTCAATTGAAAATAACCTAGTAGAAGAAACCCAGTACCTTACCACCAACATTTTTCCTCCTGGCCTCTTCATGATCCATAATACCAGCAGACGTTGTCAATACAATATATCCAAACTGCATAATTAGTGTAAATCAAACAGTTAGGGATAAGTACAGGAGCAATCAATATTCAACACCACACAGTAACCCATCACATATAATTCAATCCTAGATATGATATTAGGGAGATAACGTCACAACCCCGCTAGAAAAAAAAAAACAACCTTAGCACACAGCCTTGACTAATCTAACTCGATCCACGAAGAAAATTTTCACAACATGGAAGAAATCCAATCACGACAAGAAAATACTGAAATATGTTTTAATGCCATGGCACTATACAACCATCATGTAAGAATTCATAGAAACACACATTTGAACACAACAATAAATATATATATAAATAATTAAATTTAACAGACCTGTCTTGACGGAAGAAGCCTAGCAGTCCAAGGTTCTATATCTTTGACACCCACGTCAAAACGGGGACTAATAACCCCGCACTTGTTCAGTCTACCGTTCAACTCAACCACGATTTTACCAGCCCTATGATCATCAACGTACTCAAACTCTCCAATGTATCCTACACCACAAAGCAAAGCACCGGAATGCAACAATAATTCAACACACAAACTAATTTATTAACCAGAAAGAAAAAAACAAAAAAAATAATATCAGAGAGATACCGTGCTTTTGCATGACCAGAAGAAATTTGATAATGACTTTGGAGGATGGCCTAATCATGACTTGGCGCTTCCCCCTTTTCTCAGCATTGTACATGCTCTTGAGAGCATCGTTCAACACACTAACCCTCACCATAGTGCCTAACTGACACACAAATTGCAATCAGAGTCAAATAATTATCATAACGGCTAAAACCTAGATCACACACTCAGATCGAACCAGCTATTAGTAACGCGAGTATAATACTAATCTTACCAAAGAGAAGAGAAGCCTCAACCAAGCTGCGCCGGTGCTCTCCCGTTCAGGACTAAGCGACAATCACGAAAAGCAAATAAGAAGACTTGCGACTCGATATTTAGGGTTTAGGAGCTGCACAGGCTTTTATTGGGCCCTTTTGGGCCTCAGCGTATAGTTTTAAGCCCTTACCATGTACTGCTTGCTATTCGATGTTGGGCCAGATCTAGACCTTCTTAGAGGGAATTTCTTTTCCACCTCCAGACTTTTGTTCCGTGCCCCAAAAAATATTGAAATTTCCATTTTACCTTTCTGTTTAGTTTAAAGTTCTTTATGGACTAGAAATCTTATCAATGCACAATATGAACTTAGAAAAAGTATATTGGATTACACAATCTAATAGAGTAATTTCAATATCAATTAAAGTTAATATTATATTTTAGATTGCATAATATAAAAACTTTTTTATAAAAAAGAATAACATATGAATTATACAATATAAATAGACTTCATTGAAAATGACTTATAGATTATACAATTACAAAAATCATATTTCGTAAACAAAAAATAACTTTTACATTGTGAAATCACAAAATACACTATGATTATAAAGTAATTTTTTTATTAAAATAACCTCTAGGCTGTGTAACCGAAAAGAAACTTTTAGCTAATTGAAAACACGTAGCTAAGATAGAATCTAAATATTTTTTAATAAATCCACAAGACATTAATGGATTTAGAATAGAGATGGCAAATAAACCCGTCTCCGTGGGTATTGTCCGAACCCGTCCCCATTTTGACGGGGAATCCCCGCATTGACTGGGTATGGGTATGGGTATGGGAAATTCCCGACTTTTTCAGTTGGGTATGGGGATGGGTATGAGGATGTACATATACCCGCCATAATACCCGTCCCCGCCATAT
>Ga0214545_1002743_pt1 | contig 33866 bp, 18 predicted proteins | sample CNSS4metaG_FD_160064 | JGI IMG/M metagenome (GOLD analysis project Ga0214545, IMG submission 160064) | Root nodule microbial communities from cowpea collected in UCLA plant growth center, Los Angeles, California, USA - CNSS4 | ecosystem: Host-associated > Plants > Roots > Nodule | place: USA...
TATATCTATTAATATATATATATATATATATATATATATATATATATATATATATATATATATATATATATATATATATATATTCTATGTTTACTTCTTTTCAATATTACAATCCATCCTCATTGCTATAAAAAATGTTTTTGCTCAATCATTTCAAAGTACACCTAAATCTAAATAAGCGTATTTGACATTGTTTTTAATATTCTATTTCTTTCCACTTTGTTCTTTTTATTTATATCTCTAAATAAAATTTAGCTATTATTGTCAATAACAAAAAGTAAAATTAGATCAGAATTAAAAAAAGTGCATGGATACTTAGAGATTTGAAGATTGTGTTATTCACTATTTTAGACATTATTATTGTTAATGTATATAACCGGCGCAAAATATGTAAAATATAATATTATTATTATATGTAAATGTTTAAAATTTGAGATCTAAAATATTAACACCCTAAAATCACGAAAATATGATATTGTAAACAGAATTCAAGTTATAATAAATTCAATAAAGTTAGTAATATTTTAAAATAAATTTACAGTAATGGAAAACTATATCATAATTATTTACAGTAAACTTAAAGTCAGATCTATTAATTTTAAGTATAATATGATTCTTAAAATAAACATATTTGTGTATTGTAAATTATGCTTATACAAAAATGAATATTTATTTAGTTCAACAAAGGTCACATGGTTACACAATTAAATATTTAATCTGTATAGTAAAACTATGTGTATATTGTAAATTTTAATATATGATATTTTATAAACTAAGTTTTTTTTATTAGTTATAAATTTTAATTATATAGGAACAAAGAAAATCTTAACAAAAAAAAAAAATACTAGTCAACCAAGGAAAGAAAGCACAACTCATTGTTCATCGCAGAAAGTATAAATCTTTCTATCTCAGAAAGCTTCCAAAGATTAGAAAGAGAAGGGAAATGGGTAAGGGGGGAATGTCAATTGGTGATAATGGAGAAGACAAAGAAGAGAATATGGCTGCTTGGCTTCTGGGTATAAACAATCTCAAGATTCAACCTTTCAAGCTTCCTGTTCTAGGTATTCATTTTTCCACAATTAACTCAATCATTTCATTCTGGTTTTTTTCTGTTTTCAAATTCTTTTATTGATGATGTTTTCACTGCCATTTTCAAATAATTTGTGTTTTGGAAGGACCCCATGATGTCAGAGTTAGAATGAAGGCTGTTGGTATCTGTGGGAGTGATGTTCACTACCTTAAGGTACATATAATCTTGTTGCATCTACTTTCAATAGTAAGATTAGAAGTGATGAAGCTGTGTTGGAGGAGTTTGATTATCTATGTCTAATTAATTTGCTACAAGATCTGCTCAGTTAAATTAGCAATCTATGATTGATTACATTAATTATTTTATTTATTTGTTTTTTGCATTCTTTGGTTAGACAGCAGGCAAGAGGATGTGAGTTTTTTATTAGGTTGAAATTTTTTGTTGTAGGGGTTATTTCTTGCGTTTATCTATGTTTTCTCCGTTGAAAATTTTCAAATTTGTTGTTTCATTTACTTTTCAGACACTTAGGTGTGCACACTTTATAGTTAAGGAACCAATGGTTATTGGTCATGAGTGTGCTGGGATCATAGAAGAAGTTGGTAATCAGGTAACAAATTTGGTGCCTGGTGACCGTGTGGCGCTTGAACCTGGGATCAGTTGCTGGCGATGCGGCCACTGCAAACAGGGTCGATATAATTTGTGTGATGAAATGAAGTTTTTTGCTACTCCACCAGTTCATGGTTCCCTGGCTAATCAGGTTTGATACAAATTCCATGCCATTAAGTATAGAATCAGTTAACAAAACTGCTTTTAAAATCCTGTGAAGAGACTAACTGCCTAATATTCTAGTAGACTAAAATTTTAAAACCATACGATGAATAGGTAATGTGATCTGTTGTATTCTGTTTCTATAAATGTCTGCACAGATCATCATTATAGTTTCACAAATGTTTTTCATTTTACAAATGTGTAAATTCAGACCATCTAAAAGTACTTATGGAATGACATCTGTATATTATATCCAAGGGACTATTCTTTATATGCCTCATCATGAGAGATTTGTATAGAATCTCTCTCAAATGTTGTGACAGTAGTCTTTTTATTTGCCAGATTAAGCATAAATAAATTCATGGAATTTCTGAAGAAACAAGTAAAATGTTGAAATGAAACCAACTGTTTTCATGTCAATGACTCTCAATTACAAGTGGGAAGTTTCTTTGTCAATTTTCTCCCCCACCTTTGATTTTTCAAATATCTAGAAGAAGGAACTGAAAATATAAATTTATTTTATTTTGAGTTTTAACATGAACCAAATTGTAGCAAACAGTGTGTTCTTGGATGCTTGATAACTGTGCTGTGAAGCATTTCATAAGTAAATGAAGGGTATGCCTTTTGAAATCAATCTGGGGCCTATATAAGCCAAGGAATTGTTTTTCTAGATGAAGATCTGGATATTCTGGGATGAAATCTAGAGTCTGGTGGAAAATCTCAATTGACTAATAGGTTTCAAAAATTATAATTAGTAAATCTCAATTGACTAATATATTCAATCGAGAATTAAAATCATGGATACCATCTTAGTATCTTAATTGCCATGCTGTATGTATTAGTATCATCAGCTTTCCATATGATAATCTTCAACACTTGTTCACAGAAACATTATAACAAGGTAAGTGATTGCTTTACAGAATATTTTGTAAACACACAGCTTTGAACATACATACTACTTAAAATGTTATGAACAAAACCTGCAAGAATCTACTCAACTTGCAAGGATAATAAGAATAATGTGCTGTCCAGTTTGAGTATTCAACTTTGATATTTAATGTTTAATATGATTTTTTTCAGTGTGAATTATGATTTTTGCATTGGAAAGTGTTCTATTTAAAACTGCTCTTACTCTGATTCCAGGCATGTAATTGAAACTGAACTCTTGTACTGAATATTCCTAAGTATGAGACAATGGTTATCTTGTAGTCTATCATGTACATATGATATGACCATGACTAGTAAATTACAAATAATAATTATAGCCATGGGTGAACTCCAATGAAAACCCTTGTTTGAGTTTCCTTTTTCTCTTTTATAGATAGTGCATCCTGCAGACCTATGTTTTAAGCTTCCAGACAATGTGAGCCTAGAGGAGGGGGCCATGTGTGAACCCTTAAGTGTTGGTCTTCATGCTTGTAGAAGAGCTAATATTGGACCAGAAACAAATGTGTTGGTCATGGGAGCTGGACCCATAGGACTTGTTACACTGCTTGCAGCTCGTGCTTTTGGGGCACCCAGGACTGTCATTGTGGATGTTGATGACTATCGTTTATCTGTTGCAAAATCTCTTGGTGCAGATGACATTGTTAAAGTCTCAACAAACATTCAGGTATTTAGAATCGTTATGTCTCCATTCATCATTTCCTATATATTCTGTTGACACTTAATATGCTCTTCTCCTTGAAAGAACTGTTGTTAGATCACCACTTATTACTCTCTGTCTTCAGTTGTCAGGTTTTAGTGCTTGGTTTCTGTAATATGGTTTTGAAAGAAGGCCATTTAAATGTGTTTGTGTGACAACACATTTATATATTTACTGTGCATTTCTGTGTGCATCCATGAATAGCAATGAAACCATATTTTAAATACACTTCTTTGTAGGATGTGGCTGAAGAAATTGAGCTGATACAAAAGGTTATGGGAGCTGCTATAAATGTTACCTTTGATTGTGCTGGTTTTGACAAAACCATGTCTACAGCACTGGGTGCTACTCAGCCCGGTGGCAAAGTTTGCCTAGTGGGAATGGGACATTCTGAAATGACCGTCCCACTCACCCCTGCTGCAGCAAGGTATATGTTGATTTTATTAAAAAGGTTAAATATATTTTTAATCCCTAAATTTGGATATGAAATTGGAATCCGTTTCTGTCCGAAACTTTGATATATTTTGGTTCCAAATCCTTTAGTCCTCTTAATCTAACGATGTTAATTTTATTTACATGTTAAACGGTGTTTCAGACTGACATTTGAGTTAGAATATGTCAAATGGTGTAAATAATTCAAATGTCAATCTAAAATGCAAATGGGTTAAAAGGACTATATCCATTCATTTTTAAAATTTAAGGACCAAATTATATTAAAGTTTAAAACAAAGACGAATTCCAATTTTGCATTAAAATTTAGGGACTAAAAACATATTTAACCTTTATTAAAATAATAAATAACAAGAACTTATGTCATGTTTAAGAGACTATGATTCATGCATACACTACGTATATCAGATGCAACAATTTGATTCTCTTAAAAAGTTTATGATGTATGACATTTGGTAGTGATGGTTTATCATACATTATTCAGGGAAGTTGATGTGATTGGAGTTTTTCGCTATATGAACACATGGCCTCTTTGTCTTGAGTTTCTAAGGAGTGGAAAAATCGATGTGAAACCACTTATAACTCACAGGTTTGGGTTCTCTCAAAAGGAAGTGGAAGAAGCCTTTGAAACAAGTGCTCGTGGTGGTACTGCCATCAAGGTCATGTTCAATCTTTAGAAATTGTCTTATTTTGAACAAATCATGTACTTACATGTTCATGCTCATGCTCATGCTAAATACCAATGTATTTATCACTTGGTTTATGAATAAAGTGGCTCAAAGAAGCACTTGTGAAAATGTGAATGGTAACTGCAGCATCTACAGATTCAGTTATGAGGTGAAACCTTTGCTTTTCTTAATATGTGAATGAGTAAACCCTCAAATTTGTTAATAAGTAAGCCATTGAGAGATTAAATCTTCATTTTGGTTCTTAAGAAGAATCATGAATGCTGCACATTATTAATTTGGATACTACTTAAAAACTCAATTTGGATTGGTCGGTTGAATAAATCCAACTGAAAAGAAAAAGCCATCGTAGTTCGTGGATTCAAGTCAAAATTTTTAATCCGTTATGTTTCTGACCCAATTATGATACAATTAAAACGTTTAAAAAGCACAGAGAACTGATAAATTATTGAATTTTGAGCATAGTAGCATCTCAGTTTTTTCTGAGAAAAAAGTCAGAAAATCGATCAAAGGTAGCTAAAGTGCAATTCAATAATAATTATTTAATTTTAACATAGATACAAACTTGTGAGTTAACTGGATTTACCTTGGGTTTTAATCGAGTTAGATAGAAAAAAAATCATTTTTTTAAATGTCGGTTAAACTGAATTAGATTTACTTAATTCATGGATTAAGTAAGTTTGAAATAGGTTGAAGATGGATTGACTATAATTTACTAACAATTCTTTATTATATTTTACTATTTTTTCATAATTTTTTTATATATAATTATTTACTATAATTATGTAAGTTCATCATTTTATCATTTTAAAGATTAAAATGTTGTTCATTAATTTAAAAATATTTCTAGAAATATTTAATAAAAATTTAATTTTAGTAAAAATATCACTATAAGATTTATACAAAAGTAGATTGAGTGTCAATTTAAGGAGGAACAATATTACTTTATTTTTGAAAAAATTGGGATTAAATTGAAACTAAAAATAAATATAGGGATCAAATAAAATCATTTTGACATGTTACACAACTATGAAATGACATATGTAAAAAATAAAAAAAAAATCAAAATAATCAGAAATTGACATGTGACATTGACTTTAATACTGTTTGATTAAACTAACGGTAAGAACCAAATTGAATCATTTTTTTAAAATAAGGACTAAATTGAAACAGAAAAAATTTGAGAACCAAATTGACATTAACTGACAAATACAAAAACCAAAAGAATAATTTAACTTAAAACTATAAACAACACAAATTAAATTAAAAATAAATCAACATAAATCAAACTGAATTTTTTTTTTTTTAACTTTTAACGTTTATTACGCATTTCATTTCAGTTACCATTAGAACCGAAACAGTAACAATGAAATATGTCTCGATTAAGAACTGTAACAAAAAAATAACATTTTTTATTCCGGTTAAATATACCTTAAGTCTTAAAGTGATGTTAAATAGTTAAAATAACAGTTGTAGAAACTATTTTCTTACGTGAAAACAAAATAATAATAATTAGAGATGATTTTTTTTAAACCTAAAATCTGAAAATTATGAAAATAATTTAAATAAAACTTGTATTAGTTAAAATTAATTAATTATAATATGTTAATTTGGGTCGACATCAACACTTTTTTTTCATTTTTGGAATATCTAGGATTGCTAGGAGTTTCGTGTGGCTTAGAATTACTGAAAACAGGACTCAGTTGCAATTATAGAACTGTTAGACCCCGAATCAAAAAGACCAAAAGAATTGAATCGAAGAAGTGAAATACAATAATACACGAAACGAAATCAAACATTTTTGAGTGGTCCATATGAAGCTGCCATGATCAAAAGTTAGAGTTAGGTCATTTACATTTCTTTTATTTACTTATTTATTTATGTATTTATTTATTTTATTAAATATCATTCTCAATGGCATGGAACCACCAAACCCTGTGGGCCATCAATACTGAATTATAATATTATAATAATATATTAATTATAATATTATGATTTAGAAGTATAGCTCTACTGGAATAAATGTACTTTCGAAGTTTCCGAATATGGTCAATGGTAGTGGTTGTTGACCCACTTAGTAGTAATAACCCAAAGAGAAATGAGGAAATAACCAAAAGAAATCAGATACCAAAAATTTAATTAAGGAGTAAAAAAAGGAGAGAAAAATGTAGAAAAGAGAGTGAAAATGGAGAAAATTAAAGAAAATAATATTGTGAATGTTATGATAAATATGATATATAAAATAATATTTTAATGGATTAAATATGTTTTTTTATGTCTTAACTTTTAGTAAAAATTGTAATTAGTTCCATCCGTCTCTCGATTTTAGAAATATGTAAATTTAATAATTTTAATCAAATTTTGTTAAATTTAGTTGACGTTTCAAACATGTTTAATGAATTTTTGACACATTTTCGTTTTAATGTTAGCTAAAAAATATTAAATAAATTTAACAAATTTTAATTAAAAATATTAAATTTACGTATTTTTAAAAATGGAATACTAAATTAATATAAAATTTTAAAGAAAAATTAATTTTAAATTTTACTGTTAAAAGATTAAAAACAAATTCAATTTTATTTCATGTGATTAAATCGAAAGATTACAATCTTATAAATCCGTCTTCTCCTTTATCTGCAAATCACTAAATGCAAAACAAAAGCTTTATTTCCAAAAAGTTCTCCCAAAATCAAACTCAGTCTTAGTCTTTTAAATTTATTTTTTAAATTATTTATTTGAGAATATTTTCATTTCTTATCACATTATTAATTGTCTCCACAAGTTGGCATCATTACCAACATTCATGTTAAGAATCGCATGCGTCACTAAAGTTATAATGGGAAAACTTATTTATTTAACTTCGTTTATTAAGATATTTTTGTAGTTTCTAAAATTTAAATAAAATTTTTGTGGTAATCCTTCAAATTTGAAATTAATATTTTTAACCCTAAATGTAAAAAGGATATTTAAAGTCTCATAAATTTGACTGGTTTTTCAAATTGAGAATTATTTAAAAAGTTAAATATAATTTTATCATTTCACTTTTAGTAAAAATTAAAATTTGATTAGTTTATCTTTAAAATTTTTATTCAATTGAGTCCTTCAACTTGCATTAATTTAGTCGTTTTAATCAAATTTATTAAGTTTTTCTATATTTAAATGTTTTTCATAATAACTAATATTAAAATGAAAATGTATTGAATAATGTAAATAGTTCAGATGCTATCATCAAACACGTTTGAAACATCAAATCAACTTAATAAAATTTGATTAAAAAAATTAAATCTACATATTTCTAGCATTGAAGGACTAAACTAGATAAAAATTTCAAAAAATAACTAATTCCAAGTTTCTCATAGTTTTGAGATAAAAAAAAAACATATTTAATCTAATTTAAAAGTAATTTTGAAGATTTCTAATTAAAAAAGTAATTTATTTTAATTTTTAAAGTTAACAGTAATCATTTGTTGACTTAATTAGCACATACTAATTTGAGAAAAACGATTATAAGAGTGTTTGAAATATTTTTCTCCTATTCTCGCTCTCACCATAATAGCAAAAGTACTACAACGGCAATGGCATTCCTTCATATTTTTTTTTCCTTATTTTTTTTAATATTGTTAAAATTAACGCATAACTAAATGTAACATTTCTTTAATTCACGAGATTTTGAAAGCTTGAAATTATGAATATATTTATCTTCCAACATTATCCATCATTTGAATTTTGGAAGTTTAAAATTGTGAAAATGATATCTCTGTAGTTATAAGAAAACATGCCATTAAATTACTTAAACTTTCCTCTGACTAAAAATAGTTAATCATACAGTGTAGGTGACTTTTTTTCAATCCCATATTTTTTTTCTGTAGAGAAAAAAAATAAACAAAATCAATGCTAATTATGAATTAGAGATGTTAATTTGAACATTTCCATTCAAGAGACTCAAGGAAAACATCATCATGGATTGAATTTTTAATGATTCAATCCACATCCATTTTGGATCCAAATAATTGGATTAGATTTTCGATCCAAATCCATTTTTTCAAAAAAAGTAGATTGAATTTTTTTAAAATCCAGATCCAAATATTTAGATCAAGTTTAAATCTAGATCCAAATATTTGGATCAAGTTCATAATCCAAAATTCATTTTTCATAAAATAAATTTAAATTCAATTTTTTAAAACTTGTGTACATAAGCTGATACCATAGAATTTGACAGATTTTTTGTTGGGGCCAACGAGGCCAAATTTCAGCATGAGATAAACTTGGATGACTTTCGAACGAATTTCGGTCGAGGACAACGTGACCAAATTTGGGCCAAGGTCGACTTGACAAAATTTCAGTCGAGATCGACTTGATTAGATTCTACTGAATTTCGGCCAAGGCTATTTTGGATAATATGACCAAATTTTGGCTATAGTCAACTTGGCCAAATATGACCACATTTGGGCCAGGGCCTAATTAGTCAAAATTTCGGTCAGGGTTGACTCCACTAAATTTGTCAGTCGGGACCGACTTGACTGAACATGGCCAGATTTCGATCACAGCCGACTAAGTTGAATATAGTCAAATTTCATTCGGGACTTACTCGACCAAATACGACTAAATTTGGGCTAGTACCGAGTCGACCAAATTTTGGTCATGACCAACTCGATTAAATTTGGCCAAATTTATGTCAGGACCAACTCGCCTAAATATGACCAAATTTCGGTCGTGATCGACTCTGCCAAATACGACCAAATTCAGGCCAAGACCAACTCAGTCAAATTTTGGTTGAGGCCAACACGACCACCGAATTTTGACCAGAGCCGACTCGACTGAATTCGGCCGAATTTCGATCGTGGCCGACTCAGTTGAATACGGCCAAATTTTGATCGTGACCGACTCATTTGAATACGGCCAAATATCATCCTAGGTCGTCTCAGTCGAATACGACTAAATTTGGGCCAGGGCCGACTCGGTCAAATCTCAATCGGGGCCAACTCGATTGAATTCGACCAAATTTTGACTGGAGCCAACTAGGCGAAATACAGCCAAATTTTGGTCGCGGTTGTCTCGGCCGAATACGGTCAAATTTTGTCTAGGTCGACTCAGCCCAATGCAGTCAAATTTGGGTCGGGGTGAACTCAACCGAATACTTCCAAATTTTGTGCAGGATCAGCTGGGCCAAATCTCGATCGAGACCGACTTGACAGAATTTGGCCTAATTCAGCCAAATTTTGTATAGGGTCATGCCAACTCAATCAAATACGACTAAATTTGGGCTAGTTCGTCTAAACCTTTAGCCTAACCTAACCAAAAATAGAAACTAAAAATTTGGATTGAATATTTAGGATTATCTATTTTGAAAATCTAGATTTAGAGTATGAATATACAATCCATAAAATATATAAAATGTATATCAGATTGATATCCAAATCCAATAAAATGGATTGAATTTTTAATAAAATAAATATTAAATGGATTGAATCATAGCAAAAATGGATTAGATCATGAAAATTAGATTTTTTGCCTATCCTTAGTTTAACTTTTCAGATCATCCTCTACTTCCTTTCGCTCATTTAAGAGTTCAATATTATAAATTATTGTTGTTATCTTCATAATTTTAATTTTTATGTGTTAAATAAACATTAATTATTACTTTTACCCTCATATTTTTATTCTTTCACTTTTATGTGTATTTAATCTTTTTTTATTAATAATTTTTTTTACAAGAGTATAATTTAAATTTGTTAGTAAAAACTTATGGATACATTAACAATTTCTTTATTAAACTTCTAAAATTTTCAATTAAATTGTAAGGTTTAAAGTTTATGAATATAAATTTTAAAGTTTAGTGTTTACGGACGTCTCACGTCGCACGTTGCACGTCGTATGTCTCACGTCGCACGTCTCTCACGTCTCACGTCTCTCACGTCTCACGTCTCACGTCTCTCACGTCTCACGTCTCACGTCTCACGTCCCAGGTCCCACGTCCCACGTCTCACGTGTCACATCTCATGTCTCACGTCTCACGTTCCACGTCCCATGTCTCACGTCTGACGTCTCACGTTCCATGTCTCTCACGTCTCACGTCCCAAGTCCCACGTCCCGCATCCCACGTCTCACGTCCCACTTCCTATGTCCCACGTCTCACGTCCCACTTCCCACGTCCCATGTCTCACGTCCCACGTCCCACGTCCCACGTCTCACGTCTCATGTCTCACGTCTCTCATATCACGTCTCTCGTCGCACGTCTTATGTTGCACGTCCCACGTTCAACGTCTCACGTCCCATGTCCCACGTCTCACGTCTTACGTCTCACATCTCATGTCTTACGTCCCACGTTGTCTCACGTCTTACGTTCCACGTCATCTCGCATCCCACGTCTCACCTCCCACGTCTCACATCTCACGTCTCATGTTCTACGTCTCACATTCCACGTCTCACGTTCCACGTCCTACGTCTCACATCTCACGTCTCACGTCTCACGTCCCACGTTCCACGTCTCACGCCCCACGTCCCACGTCCATGTCTCACGTCCCACATCTCACGTCTCACGTCTCTCCTCTAACGTCTCTCGTCGCACGTCTCACATCGACGTCTCATGTCCTACGTTCCACGTCTCCCACGTCTCACGTCGTTTCACGTCTCACGTCCCACATCCTACGTCTCACGTCTCACGTCCTATGTCCCACGATCCACGTCCTATGTCTCATGTCTCACATCCTACATCCCACGTCTCACGTCGCACGTTCCACGTCCCACTTATCACGTCCACGTCTCACCTTCCACGTCCCACGTCGCACGTCTCACATTATTGTACTGAAATACTTGATTCTTTCATAAAATAATGGTGTTTTGGTTTACTGGTTGCAGTATAGCTAAGGTTCTTCTTTGTTGTTTATCCTTCTTTAGATAATAGTTTCTTATTGATCAAAAGAAGGAAGAGAAAGGACATTATTTTAACGGAAATATGAAAGCTAACCTTATGCAACAACAATAATTTGAAGCTTTTGCTATCATTACATGGATGATTTTAGAAAAGTGTTTAGATGTTGGCAAGTAATATTTTTTTATTAGTTTTCTGTTCTACATTCAATATGCGAAGAGATGTGTCACAAAATTCTAATCAAAGGTGGGCAAAAAATCCATTTTTTATAATCCAATCTATTTTTTCTATGATCTAATCCATTTAATATATCTATTTTATTAAAAATTCAATCATTTAAAATTCATTTTATTAGATATGGATATCAATCTGATATATATTTTATATATTTTATGAATTGGATATTCATTCTCTAAATCTAGATTTTCAAAATGGATAATCCAAAATATTCAATCCAAATTTTTAGTTTATATTTTTGGTTAGGTTAGGCTAAAAGTTGAGACCGACTAGTCCAAATTTAGTCGTATTTGATTGAGTTGACGTGACCCTGTACAAAATTTGGCTGAATTCTGTCAAGTCGGTCTCGATCAAAATTTGGCCCAGCTGGTCTTGGACAAAATTTGGAAGTATTTGGTTGAGTTCACCCCGACCCAAATTTGACTACATTGGGCTGAGTCGACCTAGATAAAATTTGACCGTATTCGACCGAGACAACCGCGACCAAAATTTGGCTGTATTCAACCTAGTTGGCTCCACTCAAAATTTGGTCGAAGTCAATCGAGGGCCCCGATTGAGATTTGGCCAAGTCGGCCCTGACCTAAATTTGTTCGTATTTGGCTGAGATGGCTTAGGGTGAAATTTGGCCGTATTCAAATGAGTCGGTCACGATCGAAATTTGGCCGTATTCAACTAAGTCTGTCACGATCGAAATTTGACCAAATTCAGTCGAGTCGGCTCCGGTCAAAATTCGATTGTGTTGGCCTCGACCAAAATTTGACCGAGTTGGTCCTAGCCTGAATTTGGTCGTATTTGGCAGAGTCGATCGTGACCAGAATTTGGTCATATTTAGGCGAGTTGGTCCTAACCTAAATTTGGCCAAATTCAGTCGTGTTAGTCATGACCAAAATTTGGTCAAGTCGGCACCGTATTCGGTCGATTAAGTCCAGAACGAAATTTGACTATATTTAACTTAGTCGGCCGTGATCGAAAATTGACCATATTCAGTCAAGTCGGTCCCGGCCGACGAATTTAGTGGAATGAACCATGACCGAAATTTGACTGATCAGGCCCTAACCTAAATGTGGCCATATTTGGCTAAGTCGGTTATGGCCAAAATGTAGTCGTATGAGGCAAAATCGACCCTGGTCGAAATTCAGTTGAATCCAGTCAAGTCAATCTCGACTGAAATTTTGTCAAGTCAACTTTGGTCCAAATTTTGTCACATCGTCCCCGACCGAAATTCGTTCGAAAGTCATCCAAGTTTATCCCATACTAAAATTTGACCTCGTTGGCCTCGACAAAAAATCTACCAAATTCTATAGTATCAACCCTATCAAAAATCTAATCCACATCCATTTTGGATCCAAATAATGGATGTGGATCCAAATTTGTGTTCATAAGGCTGACACCAAAGAATTTGACAGATTTGGCCAAATATTTCCAAATTTTGTCCAAAGTCAAATCTTGATCGGAACTGACTTGACAAAATTTGACCTAATTCGGCCAATTTTGTATAGAATCACGCCAACTCAATCAAATACGACTAAATTTGAACTAATCTGTCTCAATCTTTAGCCTAACCTAACAAAATATATAAAGTGAAAATTTGGATTTTGGATTATTTATTTTGAAAATCTAGATTTCGAGAATGATTATCCAATCCATAAATTATATAAAATGTAGATTAAATTGATATCCAAATCTAAGAAAATAGATTTTAAATAGATTGAACTTTTAATAGAATGGATATTAAATGGATTGAATCATAAAAAAAATGGATTGAATTATAAAAATTGAATTTTTTGCCCACCCTCAGAAAACATAATCAGGTTCGGTACAATAAATCGTTTTTAAATTTGGATGACAATAATTTTATCTAAAAAATTGAAAAAGTGATGTACAAACATTTAAACTCTATATATAAGGGACATATCAGTAACTAATTAGGATGTATTCCACCTACAGAAACAATTATGGCTTCAAAACCAGGAAGAAAGATTATTATTAAGAGGAAACAAAATAAAAATAACTACAATTAAAGATACACAAATTAACACAATCAGCTTTGACACAATTTCTCTCACAATCCAATCTGCAACTGAACATCAAATCACAACTAAGACAACTTTACTCCAAAAATACATCGACCGAGTAAGAAGGAACTATACCTCCTAATTATACAAATAAAAAAGAAAACAAGAGTTATCGTATTCATATTTCGTCAAGCTCATGATCACTAGAAAAATAATACAACAGATGAAACAAGACCAGTTACTTGTAAATGACAAGCAACAAACATTTATTTGGTGTGTGTAAACGCGTAGGAGGTGTTAAGTAATAATGCTAAATAATGTTGTGAATTCACAAAATGTTACAAGCATCAATAGGAACGCCCTACTTGAGCACAGCTTTGCGCCAAGCATATCCACTCAACACTAAAACCAAAGCTCACATTCTAAACGCAAGACTACTTCCGCAAACTTAAATTACATACAATCCCTTTACCTCTCTTTTTCTGCCTCTTCCCAATCTCAGCCTTAATTCCCTTCTTGCAGCTAAAACGATTACAAAAAGGAAGACCAGAAGAAACTAGTAAAACATTTAAATGGAACATATTGTAAATGTCACTTTATTGGACGGTAGCGGTTGCCTCCGCTGACCAATTCCACACTCTTACTTCACCAGTACCATCTCCGGTGAAGAATATGCCGTTAGGTCCTATCTGGATTGCTCGTACCTCTTGTTTAGTTAATATCTTACCCCTCTCTGCAAATCTGAAAAGAAATGGGGCAAACATTGAATAATGAGAGCATGAATGAATACGATGTAAACTTTATTTCCACCACAAGTACAAACAGCCATATAAGTTCTTATTTCTCTAGAATTGAAATTTATTCAGCATTGTGCGTATTTCTCTCTTACTAGTTTTAATATGAAATGATAACTGGCTTGGGTTTCATTTGGTTGTATTAAAAAAACAAGCTTAATTTATTATGCAAGTCATTAATTCCACTTGCAACATATAGAAGTAAAAACCATACAATTCAGTTTTGTAGAGAACCATATGGGGCAATTATTTAGTGGTTTGTACTCTGTAGTGGAAATAAGAGAACCAAATAAGAGCATGAACAGGAGATCAACTACTTACGATGGCAGATCATAGAGGCGCACAGTGTTGTCATTGCAAGCACCCAACAAAATGGGCTTGCCTTGTGAGTCATGCATCCCACATAGGGTAAGTATACCCTGCACACAAATAAAAAATCGTCAGAATAATGAAAGCCACCACATCACACACTCAACAAACCCCACCAGCCAAATTTCAAGTGCAAGTAATTACTGTTAAGGATATATAAATATACATCCTTGTAAAAACAATAACTCCATTTCGTTTTCATTTTTATTCAGTGAAAGAAACAGTTATATTATAACAAAAAAGTAATAAACCTTGAAAATAATAATGCAGCAAATGAGTGCACGAAAAAATAGAAAGTAGGTGGACTGAAGTATAGCAGCAGTGACAGATGCAGGGGAGGCAGGCATGGCCTATGTTCTCACCCTCCTAGATTTTTGTAATTACAATATATAAAATATTTACAGCTATTGGACTGCCCTCCCCCTCTATTTACTTTGGTACCCTTTTTCTGATAAGTAATATATTGGGTTAGAGGATTAGAGATGGTGCTTCTTTCCGACACTTAGTCTTGGTACGTGTATAAATATGGTGAGCGTAATATTTATAAATCGTGCTTCTTTCAACGGATGTAAGATAGACTGCGATATCATCTTTGAAATTGGTTTAAGCTTAACTTTACAAAACTGATTAGTAATGTAAGAATTGCCCCTATTTATATGCTATATTTTAATATTATCTTTAGTCAATGTGGGACAGTTCTTTCCAATACACATCCCTGTCTAGCACTATTGGGCTTGGTACGTGTATGATAAGTGTCCCTTTTAATGAAATCTAAAAGGGGCTTTAACATCGTCGTACAAAATGATTTAATGCTTAACTCAGTCCTCCAAAGCCAATCTGTAATCTGAGGATTGTTCCTAAGCTACTTGTATATTGTATTTTACACTATCTCTAGTCATCGAGGGGTTTTTCAATACAGCTCCAAAACTTCTTTCCCTATGGCTTAACACTTATTAGATATGCTCCACACAAGCATGCTTTGAAAGTGTTACTATATCCATATTCAAGTCACTTTTTTGTCTTGTGACCTCGTTATTTTTGAGGATTGAAATATTTCGAATAGTATTATCACCAAGGAAAGCTTACAACATATATATGCTCCTTTCTGATCAAGTCCCTATCCAGTTGCATGCAAAAGCAAAACTACCCAGAGTATTTTTCATGATCGGAAACTTGGGCAACATTTTTTATATTTTCTAAACCACATACATCTTGGGAGAATTTGAGTTCAGCTCAAGAGGAGTAGAGCTGGATCATTGATAGCAGAACTAAGGATTGATTCCACACAATTATGAGATATCAACATTTCAAACATCATAGTATAATAAATCAATTATCCAAGGGAAAAGTAAATAATAGAATACATACATGTTCCTCATTGTGAGTATATGTGACTTCCAAGTTTCCGCTTTCTGTAGCATACCATACCTGCAGAAATCAAATACTAATTGCAGAACTTACATATAGTCAATAATACATATACAGCCAGTAAAATTTGCAAAACCAACCTTCACAGTTTTGTCCAAGGAACAAGATAAAAGGAATTGTTCCCAGCAGAGAACAGACATCACAACAGATGTGTGCTCTGTTAGTGTCTGTATACATTGCAAGGTTTCAAGGTTCCATACCTGAAGGACAACAACCAATTGGAAGCAATGTGTCAAATTAACAAACCAAACCCTATTATCACATTGCTTAAAAAGAGACCAAAGAAAACGAACAATACACATGACAAGGAGCACACGTAAAACTTACTCTTATTGTATTGTCCATTGACCCAGAGTAAAGTCTATTAGCACCAACAACTAATGAAACAACACCACGAGAATGACCTTTAAGTGATGCAGCTGGCTCGAAGCAGTTATTACCTACATTAAACTTCCATGCCAATATAGATCCATCCTGCAATAGAAGTCATTTCATTACATATTAAAAATTAAGATGGTATTCCAAATGTGTAGACAAGTCAGAACTTTTTCTTCGGTATTCCGTTCTCATTTTCAATAATAACAAAATACAATGGGCTTTGAAAGATGTTTTGATTGAGTTTTATTGAAAATATTTCCCAAGATCACAGAAGCATAAATTGATTCATTGTTTGGGAGTTAAAAGGTACCCAACTACCTTAATAGTTAATGCTTGGAGATCATCACACAACCCTTCACATAAATAATATGAGATTCAAGGTATCACAGTCTCCGCATCACGAATTAGTCCTCCTTAGGCATAATCAATGGCCTATAGTCCAAGCCAAGATATCCACCAGCAATCAGAAATATCCCACATTCCCAGCTGACAATTGCTTAAAAACAATTGTCACACCTCATGTGCAAGCGCAACTAGGCATTAGACAGAACTTCTTGGCCAATTAGATGGCCTAAAAGAATAATATGGGTTGTTTTATTAGCGAGTAGTCAGTGCTATAAAGCATCATCCAATCCAATCCTTTACATCATAAGACCTGTGCTATGACATAATTATTTACTATTTACAATCCTATCATCCGTCATTTTCCTTTCATTTCGTCTATGCTATGTTGGTTAGAGAGAAAAGAAATTGAGAGTGAAAGAGAAAAGAAAGGAAGAGAAAGAGGTAAGAAATGACTAAAAATTGAAGTTGTTTGGTTGAAAATAAATAGAGTATAAAAGAAAAGAAAGAGAGAAAAATAAATAAAATATGCATATTATTGTTAGTATTATATACACATTTATTCATAAAATAAAATAAAACTGTTTATAGAAAAATAAGAAAGCAACTAAAAAAACTCTCTCGTTGCCAGTTCAGCGCAATTCTTCTGTTATTTAAGAAGAAATGAACAGTAAAACACTTTCGGTTCATTTCTTCTTTTTTGTCAAACCAATTGCAAATTTCAAAGGCAGTGCTCTTCAACGCATTTCTTCTCTTTTCATGGCAAACAAACTGACCGTTAAGGTATGTATGGGAGTACGATTTTGGGGAAAAGAAAAAGGAGAATTTTTCCATTTTTAATTAATATTTTCTCATTTTAATAAAAAAAAAGAAAAATAAAATGATAGATTATCATAAACTAAATGATAAATCTTCTGATTCTTTTAATAATAATAAGTAACATATAACTCTTAAACTAAAAATAAAATTTTCTTCTCCCTTCCCTTTCCCTACAAGGCCCCAAACCAGACATACCCCACCGATTCTCCTAGTTATTTTTCTCCAAATATATTGCACTTACAAAATTGTATCAATAGCAAGGTAAAAGGCAAATAGTCTTATTAAATGTTTCTCCTTTAATGCCTTCATTGCCCGATGTCAGCCTCACCCATCAGCCCTAAAATTAACCTAAACATTGTCATCTGTAATGCCACAACTTTAGTCCCCTAACATTATTGTAAGATGCAACTCTAAAATGTTTAATCCATACAAGCATAACAGATGGGAATGCACTTTTTCATCTCATCCAACAGATCCCAAGCACCATGAAGATAATCAGAATTAAAATCAGGACCACTTACTGGGTGAAAAAAATAAATCATGAGTTGAAAAAAACAAATCATTGTCAAAGGGAAAGAAAATATTTACCTGTGTACCGGCAAAGAGCATATCATTGCTTACAACAAGAGCATAAACTTGTCCAACGGGGCCATTTAGACTTAGCTCCATTAAATTTTGAGTGTTCCAGGCCTGCAGCATCAATGTCATCAACCAAAAGAACATCACTTATGATGTAAGGAGCAGTGAAAAGAACATACCATAGCAAAAGCATTTCACTAAATTATAGAGATGTATTTTATTTGAAAATTTGCAGGGTACAAAATAAGAGAAAAACAAAAGTGATGCCTATTTCTCTTTCCTACCTTGACAAAATTGGGTATCCCAACAAAAACCCAGGGGCCTTCACTGATCATGCAACCTACTTCACCACCAAGATTGATCACACCTACACACTGCAAAGGAGCAAGGACAAACAAAACCAAGATCAATCTCACCTTTTCAACAAGGAAATAAAAAATAAAGAAAAATACAATATTTACTGCAGACCTTGAAATTTGGAAACAAAATAGAGAAAAGAGGAGCATTAAGTCAATTGTAATCATTTTAAAGAGACAGAATAATGCATGCTTCACATGGTACGAACAAGCAAAATCAAACTTGGAAGTAATAAAGAAATTCTCCTACTCCAAGGATATAGAAGCCTTGATATGAAGCTCCTTTTTATAATCATATGGATCAATATCCATGTTAATGATAAAATAAGGAAAACCTTTTTCAAATCCAAGAGATATAGAAGCCTTGTTGTGAAGCTCCTTTTTTTCACAATCACTACTAGACCTAACAAATCTTTTGTTGTTGAAGTTGTTAGTCTATTCATGCAAATTCCTCGTGATGCCCACTATAATGTTGTGATTCACAATAACATATACCATAAAAGAGGAGAAGGGCAAGGACCGTTGTATGAAGATAAAGGAAATACACAGAACAACGACATCGATCACTTGTGAACTTGGGTAGATCAAACAAATTATCCACAAGTTGAAGCCTTGTGAGATTCAAAAGTGATAATCAAGCAGAACTTCATATTGTCTCTAATCACGTTTGAATAAAGAACCAGACACAGAAATTGCTTGTCATTTGTTCAAGAGAAATTGTTGTGCAAGTAAATTAGTATTGAATTTATCAACTCCCAATAATGATCAACTTGCGAATGCTCTAAGACTTTGAGAGGTCTTTGTGTTCCAAGCTTGGTGCATACAACCTATATGCTCCAGCTTGAGAGGAAGAGTTAGAAAAGTTTATTATTGTATTTTGCATAACTTCATAAAAGTTGTATGTTGTTATAACTGTCAGTCATATAGAGTCCGATGTGTAGGGTTTTAGTCTACTTTTCTACTTCTGGATCGGGTTCAGACCCTTAATTTATATAAATACATAGATCTTCTGAGATATCATCTCTCAGGCACCATGTTCTATATCTATTATTCACAACTGCGGGAAAAGAGAAGTTGTATGTACATTTAAAATTGAGTCAATTGGCATTACAAAACAAAGCAAAACACTGATAGTTATCACCTTTCCAGACTGGCAGTCCCAAATCCTAGCCGTCTCGTCAGTGCTTCCAGTATACAGCTTATCTGAACCAGAGGGAAAAGCGATTGCACTCACAGCCTGTTCATTCAACAAAACCAACAAGACCCATACCATCAACTCTAATAACCGAAACACACACTAGTAAACATGTTATCAAATATCAACATTTCACAAAGCCTACATTAACACAGGCTCAGTTCACACTTAACCCTATATATGAAGCCACACAACCAGCATTTAAAACACAATTAGAATTATAATCACATGGCATCGTAGAATCCAACGATAAATATGATGTCAAGCACATGCTTGAAAGGTTTTAACAAACGGCCAGTGACCACAATTTCAGCCGCAGCATCGAGGTCTAAAGTCACCACAGCTAAGCCACATTTCTATGCAATTTCTCACAACATCAAGGATCAAACAAAACTGCAATCACAACCGTGATTTAAAACTTTTCACTATCAAGAAGAGTCTATACTTTATAATATATGGTATTGGACGCAGTTCCTCCAAACTGATCAACTCACTTTATAGAGTAAAACTAAATCAACGGTCAACATGGATAAGAAATCGATATCAGTAAAGTAATCAGAAGATTACGCGCACATACACAACAAATCAACATCAAAATTCATTTTCTAGTTTAAAATTAATTGAGATTACTTTCTTTACCGCTACCTTTAGCGGTGCCAATCCCATATCTAATAGAATCTATCTTGTACCTTCTGATGCCCTTCGAGCTGTGTCAGCAAAGAAAACCCATCTCCCACTTTCCAAGAGTGAAGGAACTTACACCTCTCTCCATAATTACAATTCCCCTGAATCCAATAATTGCAAACTTTTTCCGCCTTCACCACCGCCCCTCTACCGCCGCCGCCGCCGCGCCCCCCGCCACGGCCCCACGTGTTGTTGAAATTGGGGCGTCCGCGCTGGCCCGAGAATCCCGATAAGCCCGTATTGTCGTACGCACGCTTCGAGGAGGCCCCGTTGGCGTGGGAAGATGCGGGCAATTCGCTGTGCAGGAAGGGGCACGGGTAGCGATTGCACTTGCCCGCTTGCCAGTGGAAACACACTTTCTGGTGCTTCGCGTCCCCACCGAGACGGTTGTACACACGCTTGCTGCCCCCATCCACGTCCATGATCGAGCGAGCTAGAGTCTGTGATTGAGAGTGCGTTTATCTGATCGAGTTAATTAGGATTGAAAGGGAGAAGAGCTTTTGATTATCTTCCAGCGCAATTTGAAGAAAAACGGATGCAGGGTTGTGATTGGGGAAAAGATTGGAGCATGTGCGAGATAAATTCAGAAATATTGGGGGGGAGATGTAGGGGAATGTATAGCGTGATCATCAAGCGGGAGTGAAGTGAAGTGAAGCTCGTGGGAAAGAGAAACCCTAATTGATGAGATTAGGGTTCGTTAGAGAGACGTGAATTTGGTGCGGTGTAGTGAATCGGGAAGAGATTTTGTGAACTACACGTAAGCAGTGAGTTCTGAAGACATGTAGAATTACGGAATTGACCTCAGTATGACCCGCCACAATGTGGAAACTACACTTCTCCAGAAGATCAGCTCTTCTGAAATCTGTTATATATATATATATATATATATATATATATATATATATATATATATTATCGACAAATTTAATTATTAGTATTTTGTTACACGTATATTAGACCTGTAATTTATGGATTTACTAAATTTTGATAATTTTTTTTTATAATTAATATATTATTTTCTAAATAATTTTAAAATATTAAAAATAAAAATATAAAAAATTATTCAGTAGTCAAAAAATTATTTTATAAATTTCATACATAAATTTTATTATGTCTTTGAACGATAATTTTTTTTATTTTGTTATCCGCACCAATAGAAAATGTGTTGACACTGCTTTTGGACAAACATGACCGGTAAATAGAATCTAATAGATGCGTCACAATTCATCAAAATTAATTTGGTAGAATAATGAAAATGAGTTTAGTTTAAATTATAATTTTAAGAGTAAGTAAAATAATCAATTAGTATTGGGTTCAACTCCCACGAGGAAAGTTTTTGTCTTAATATTTTGGAATCGCGTATAAATATTTAAATAATATCATTGTGATTAAAAACAAATCTTAGCAACAGAAAATGAATTTGACCTTCATAATATTGTTAAAATATCATTAAATACTTTTATTTACAATTTTAGTTACAATATTTTGAGTTGGTTACAATGTTTTGTATATTCGGATTTAGCCCATTCACTATTATGTGTTATGTGTAATAATTAGGACTTTTATTATAAAATGTGTCGTTGGTAGAGTAAAAGAAAAAATAATAGGAAAATTTATATATTTAATTATTAGCAATCGTAACTACAAACAAAATAAAAGAAATTATACATTGATATTCTTATATTTGAAAACGTTCTCTAGATTCATGTTTTGAAGAATAAATACGAAACTCCTTACTTGTAATTAATTTTTGAATGTTAGGAAAAGACTTTTCTAAATGAACAATTAGATTATTAGTATCATACTTCCTAATATCTATCCTTTTATATTTCATCAATTTATCTATTTTTTAAGTTTAATATTAAAAACTAATTTATCATTATCAAATAAAAATTCAAAGACCCAATTAGTAAAATAAAAATTATAATAATTAAGTCACAATTAAAAATCGGTTATAAAAAAATATAGTACATTTTTTTATATTCACAAAAATGAATATACAAAGACTCATAAAATCAAAAAGATAATTCTAACTATTGAATCAATATTCACTATCAAGTGAGACAAATGAAATTTACTTTTTTTTTCAAAGATAATAAAAAACAAATAAAAAATAAAAATAAAAATAATAAGTTTGTGTCTAACTTATATTTTTCTTTACAAATAGAAAGAAAAATATGTGAGATTTAAAGATAAGTACAACATGTAATAAATAAAAAGACAATACAAAAGAAAATAAAAAAGTATCTTCATAGATAATTTTATTCTTTATTATACTTTATTTTGTTATTTATTATTTATTAACATTAAATGTTATGTTATAAAAGAAATAAAAATATGTCAAATTTAATTTTCATAAACTTTCAATAAATATATATTATATAATTTAAAAAAATAAAAATTAAAAAATTATACAAATATTAATTTCAAAAATTTAAAAAAAAAAAAAAATTGGAGTCATGACCTTCTATAGCTCCTTCAAACGTCCGTCTGTATCTTACACTATTAGCTAGTCACATACTTTCTGTATTTGAACTTAGCCGCATTCATTATTATGTTTATATGTAATGATTAAGGTTTTTATTAATGTTAAAACTTCGGATTACGATATTTTTTTTAGAATGTGTCGTTTAGGAATTGGTATGATAAAAGAAAATGAGAGAAAAACAACAAGTTTTTCTAGGATTTAGCATATTATCAGTAAGTTGGAATCATGTGCAGGATTATAAATATTTAAAATAATATTGTAATTATAATTAAAAACAAATGTTGGCAACAAAAAATTTGAGCTTGTTAGATATTGTTAATATATTATTAAGGTTTAAATATTGTTTTCCCAATTTTCGTGAGTTTTGTTTTGTTTGGTCCTCATTTTCTTGAAATGTTTAAAATGGTCCTAATTTTTGTAATTTGTGTTCAATTTGGTCTTGTTTGCAGACGTCGTTTAAATCGTTAATAGAAGTGAACAGTAACTGTGATGTGTTACTCCGCAGTTTTTTAATTTTTTTTAATTTTTTTTTATTTTAAAGTTGTCCACGTGTCAAGTCATCATTATGACACGTGAGAGTATCTCGTGGCTTATATTCAATTTAGTTCCAATTTTTGTTAATTTTGTTCAATTTAGTTCTAATTTTCGTTAATTTTGTTCAAATTAGTTCCAATTTTGCTCCTCTCCAAATTGACCAAATTTAATTTCTATATAAGTGTTGTACTGAATCATTTAAAAAATAATGAAGAATTTTCTTTCTAATTTTAAAAACAATGAAGAATTTTTCCTCTAATTTTAAAGTAACTTTAACCCTATTTTTTAACATGTACCAAAAATCACCCATATATAATAGTTTCCCTCCAAAATTATAGTTAGGTTTGGTATAAAAATAATGAAAGAAATATTTAAAATAAATGTGGATTTTAATAAAAATAAAATTTTCAATAAAATTTTCGTTAATTTTTTTAATTTGGTCATTTTGGATAGAGACAAAATTAGGACTGAATTGAACAAAAATAACAAAAATTGGGACTAAATTGAACAAAATTAACGAAAATTGGGACCAAATTAAAAAAAAAAAAGTCACGAGATACTGCCACGTGTCACAATGTTGGCTTGACACGTAGACAACTTTTTAAAATTAAAAAAAATAAAAAAAATTAAAATATTAAAATAAAATAAAAAAACCACGGAGTGATACGTGGCAGTTAATGTTCACTTCCGTTAACGATTTAAACGGCGTCTGTAAGGCCCAGTTTTAATTTTTTGCCCTAATGTTTAAGGGTTGGCCTTAATCTGTTGGGCCTAAAGGGTGGCCCATAGGGTGCTAAGGCCTTAAAGCTGCTAGAGTTTCCCTTTCAGCCTCATTCTTGCAAACTGAACCTAGACACTGCCTATTTTCCATTTCAGAGCACTACTAGGGTTAGCCGTCAACTCTCTCCAAGCGAACTCCGACTCTTCCACTCCATGTAAGTTGCTCTTGAACTCGTAGTAGTCTTCCCCTAGCTCTATTTTGACGTCCCTTTGAGGCTCATTTTGATAACCCGTTCTACTCTGTTTCCTTGTTCCCTTCCAACCACTTATTTCGTTTCTAGAGCTGCTGCGCTCTTACGTTCAATGTTGAGGTTGCGTCGGGATATCCTACTAGCTTATTTCCATGTAAGGGAAGCTAGAAACCTTCTATTTGGTGTGATTAGTGTTCGTTTTGCCCTTGTTCCGTGTTTGTCTGAGCTCGTATATTACTGTGGATGCATGTGCTGGTTGGATTTATTGTTTGGGTATGAAAATATAGATGTTGCAGGATGAACAGTGGGCGAGACCTATTATTCTTGCCCAAGCGACCCTATCTCGCCTAGGCGAGACTTGTAGAGGATAAACCCTAGCTCGCGCTTGAGCTCTCGCTCAGGCGGAGGGTCTTGGTTTGAGCGAGGTACCATCTCGCTCAGGCGAGAGACGCTCGCCTAAGCGAGAACGCGTGGGACCTTGAGGTGTGTCGCCGCAGTGCAGTCTAAGCGAGGGACCTCACCTTTGGGCGAGGAGTGGGCTCGCTCAAGCGAGGGAAGGCTCGCCTAAGCGGGTGCGCGAAAACCTCCCAGGGCCTCTGTCGTGATCTCGCCTAAGCGAGGGAACTCCTCTCGCCTAAGTGAGGGTTTCTGGCTTAAGCAAGATGCGTTATGAGCCTCGCTGTTTTCTTCATTTGGGTGCTATAAATGGTTTGGTTGATTGATTGATGTGTTTTAAGTATGAAGTATGAGAAATGGCATGGAATATATGTGGTATGGGTTGAATTGATATATTGATGTGGCCTTAGCATGTAGAGTGAATGAGATGGATGTTATTGAAATGGCAATGGTATTGGTGTGAGATGAGACTCTATACTCATGAAATTGGTGAATGAGGTGGTATGGTACAATATGGAATACAAATGAGAATTTGGTTACAGATATTGACCCGAGGCTCAAATGCGTGATTACTGTTACTTGGTTGTATGAATATAATTGGTATGAGTCAGTGCGTAATTCCTTGGGGTTTCTAGGTGAGACTTCAGGGTCGTGCTTCAATGGTCGGAACGTAATTCCATGGCCCCTGTTAGTGGGTGTCCATGGTGATGCCCCATCTATATAACTTGGTAAGGATTCAAGGTAAGGGTTGCATTCTGACACTCTAAGGAGTCAGTTAGTCTCACTTACAGCGGACTGACTCCTGTGGTGAGAGTAGCAGGAGGCCTGAAACTCATTAAGGGCTAACTTTGTGTGTGAGGGAATTGATTCATTGTAACACTTGTAACACATAACTCAAGGGTGAGCAGCTGAGGGTGAACAGAGGTATCCACCACAAGTGCAAGCATCCGCTAAATCTGACCAGGTTATATGTATCCGGATGACTCGAGTCGAGTCTTAGTGTATTGATTGAAAGGTCATAACATGATTGGATGGTATATGTGTATTGGACTGTGAAGGTATATCTGATTGCATGATAAAATCTTTTTGGCTCTAGCTTACCCTTTGTTTGTTTGGTTGTTCTGTATGTTGATCTTCTACCTTTGCGATGATCATCAATTTATTGATGGGAGCAGATGCGAGAGATACTCGTGGTCAACAGAGGAGGGATGATCCCGCTGCTTAGTCTACCTGGGCTGATCTTCATTTTCTTAATGGGCTTTCTTTAGGGCTATGGCCCATGTACCTGTCCGCCATTTGATTCCTATATATTCTGTTAGACTTTTTAACTGGTTTACTTTTGACATCGCGGTGTGCCTAGCACTTTAGGGATTGTGTTTGTGATCCCAGGACTGCGTTGTTGTACTATTTGTGTGTGACGTTCTTTTAATTTCGCTTATTAATTAAATGGGACGTTATACAGAAAGGACCAAATTGAACACAAATTACAAAAATTAGAACAATTTTTAACACAAAACAAAACAAAACTTATAAAATTGGGACAAAAAAATATTTAAGCCTATTATTAAATACTCATAGTTACATTGTGTTGAATTAATTACAATATTTTGTGTATTTAGATTTAGCCAATTCAATATTATGTGCGGTGATTAAAGTTTTTTTAGTGCTGAAGTTTCGGAGTAAAATATATTTTCGTTTATTTCAATTTGTTCTTTATAAATATAAATTTGCTTCCTATACTAACATAATGATATTATAATATCATCATCTATTAATAAATATTATATATATTTAAAAAATACATACCTTTTATTTACTGATATATAGTAAATTATAATAATAATTAATAATATATATATATATATATATATATAAATAATAATATAGTAAAATATTATAGGATTTTTTTCGCTTCATAAAATCACACTCACACACTCTCACTCACAGAATCGCACTCTCTCCATCCACACAACACTCACACACATGCACTGCAACGATATAATGTGGAAACCATTTCTCATCTATCCAAATCTCCACATTTGTAAAAATGTAATTTTCATAATATCTCAAATCTGTTTTAACATTCACTCATTAATCATAACATTCGAATACAAATCAACAATAATATTCATTGCTGTAAATCAGTATGGAATCTCTATCCCCTTACGAGAACATGCCCTAAAGAAGATAAAATTTGTATTTATATATAGCAATACTGTGAATAGTAGTATTATTAGGAAAGAAAGCAACACTAATTTTCTAGGAATACAATAAGCTTAAATTCCAAAAACAAAAACAAGTAACCGTTTACTTGTCTGTACTCCTAACTAATTCAAAAGTCATGTCTCTTAAATTAATTATTATAAAACCAGCAGACTTCCCATAATTAATAATTTATAGTTAATCACCTACATAAATAGAGTAATTGTTATTTTTCTGTACTCGTAGTTGATTAAAAACCACAATTCTTAATCTACACCTGTATATAAACTATATATATATATATATATATATATATATATATAAAGATTTTTTTCTATATTTATTTTTTTTTTTTTTTCTACAAATATAAGTTTCTTAAATAAATTAATTATTTTATCATGATAATTTGTTGAAGTTTTAATCATTTTTTTGTTTGATCTTTTTAAACTTAACCATTATTTATTAAAATATTACTTATAAACTAAACAAAAAATTATTTATAATAAAATATAAAAGTTATTTATATTTAATTTTATAATTATAATAAAAACTGTGACATCCTTTTTAAATAGAATAAATAGAATAAAAACTGTGACATCACATAATTATAATATAAAACAGAGCATCAGAAATAAAGTATGGAGGATCCACTGGTACAATTATTCAAAAGCATATTGAGGAGAAAGTTTAGGCACACCACGATGCCAATTAAAAACAAGACACAAGAGTATTATTGTTTTACGAAGATTGCTCATAGAGCAAGGAATTTAAAATTTAACTCAAGAGTTCTTCAAAAGGGCTCAACTGCAAGCCACAACCCAGACCATGAGAACCACTCTACACAGCAGTATCGTCACCTCCCTGAGAACCTCTAGGGGTTTCCACATCAGCTCACACCAATAGTATTGGTGATGATTGCAAAAAGTAAAACCAAGCAAAGAAACACACACCAAGAGAAAGGGTAAGCTAGAGTAAAAATTGTTTTAATCATGTTATATAGCAAATCAATAGTCAGATCATATTATGCACAGACAAAGTAGTAGCCACCCAAATCGTGTGAAAGCAAACAATTTCAAGACTCTATGACTCAATATCCGGACCATACTCTTGATATAGAATTCTAAAGGAAGTATGCACCTATGCTAACTTCTAAACTCTGCAGAGTCTAAACGCAAGGGGTTATCACCCAACCACACACAGGGTTAATCCTCTAATGTCTTGGGCCCAATATGTCCCAAGACTAGGACCTCCTGCCACTCTCACCACATAAATTATTCTACTATATGTGATCGTGAATACTTTTTAGAGTTCAGGATACCTTCATTTATCTAGACATCTCCTATATCAAGGTATACACTAACCATCATCACCAAGAGTTTCCCTTGAAACTCTTTTACCAACAAAATCCCCATGCCATATCAAATATTCAATTCTCATGCCAAACCACCACCAATCAAACAAGTCATGTTTTCCATTTCATACTCAACATAACAAGATTTCATTTAATCTCATACTTTATAAATGCATACCATGACATACATATATCACAAAAATAGTATTCATCCCAAATAAATGAATGCCAACATTTAAGTACTTGCAATTCCATACAATCAAGCACAACACACCACCATAATTCTTACACCAAAATTCCTAAGTAAATTTATTATCACAAAACCAAAATCACTACAGTAATGCGTGACACATTTCTCTAGCTACAAAAATCTAATCGACGATCCAACCGGTCAAACCACAAAATAGCATGTTATGAACCAAATTTCCAAATTTGAGCTCAATCCAACGGTTAATGAGTCAGAAAAGTCAATTTTACTAAAACTGCGCATATCAGAAAAAAGATATAGTCGCCCAACGACCACTCGATGCTTTTAGAATACGAGAAATAACATCAAATATCACAGTTTCATGAATAATTTGAACCTCTAACTTGGAAATACATAAAAAATTAATGTTTTCCCCGATCTTGACTCATATTTTACAAAACACTAATCAAACTTAGCCAAACAAAACAGGAACAAGCAAAACAACTTAAAAAAAAGTGAAACCCTAGCTTCCCTTACCTTACTCAAGCTTAGCCAAACGAAACAGGACCCCAAGGAGAGCACCACAGCTCCAGAAACAGATTAAGGAGCTAAAAATATTGGCACACGAAAACACAAGAGGGTTATTAGGACGAACCCTAGGCAGAGCCACAACAAGACAACTGGAATTAGAAGGTTGGGGTCTACTTACTTGGAGATACGAGTTCAGTCAGCTCCGAACCAAGAAGATTCACTAACTTGAGGAGGCAAAAATGTGTGCCCTAGTAGAGTTGCTGCTCAAGGGTTTGAGGAAGGGGAGGGATTTGTTTTCTGTAAAATGAAGCTGAATGAGGAGTAAGGGGCTGTGAGGGGGTCCTGGGAGTCCCCATAATGGGCTGACTCTGGGCCCTCTAAGAGGTTAGGCCCAAACCCTCTCTTAAAATAGAATTCAAATAAAAAGGGGGTTTCACAAAAATTATCATAATATTTTTTTATTTTTTATTAGAAAACACATGCATGTGTTTTGTATTCGTTAATAATTATAAAATTACGAACTTTACATACTTAAAAATAACTAAGGACGTGTTTTGTTTCCACATACGAAAACTCATGGAAGAAAAATGAAGATTTTGAATAACTATGCATAAAATAAAGGTTTAAAATTTGAGCCACAAAACAGGTTTAAAATTATCCAATTGTGTAAACTGGTATGTGGTATGCTGATGCCTGATGCGATGTTAAGTCTCACAAAACAACGATGAACGCTCATTTTTACGAGACGAATGGTGTTAAGCGCTAACTAGGTGATGTTAAGCGTTTGGCACCTCTGCAGGTCTGGAATCATTTAATTCTTTGACATTAAGCGTTGGAATGTAGCGTTAAGTGCATGTTTTTACGAGGTGTTTAGCACTCGACACTGCTTGTTGACGCTAAGTGTCAGCCTTTACGAGGCAAATGGCGCTTAGCACTAAAGTTGAGTGTCAATCCTTTTGTTTTATTTGAATTGCACTGTTTAACTATTTTCTTCCCTGGATTGTGATGTTATTTATGAAATAATCTATGTGGTAGTATCTATTAATGAAATTAAGGTATATGTATGAATGATTTGATGAATTTGGGAAATACCTAAGGAAGGGATCCTATGGGTGATGTGTTCTTTAGGGTGTGCCTTGACAGTCAGTATTATTCCATTTTGTGAAGCTATTTTGAATTCTACTAGCCATTAATACTCATGTAGAGGAGAATAGTTAGATTGTGAGAATAACAGAATGTCCTGTCATAAGAATGTTTCCATTTTTCTTATGATTAGAAAAGAGATTAACCTTGTGTATGGTAGCTCGGGGAGAGCAGTTCAGGAGAGCAGGTTATATCACCACATGTGCATGGCTTCACTAATTTGACTATAGATCATGTATCTGGATAATACTGAGTCTAAAAGAGTTGAGTTTATATGCTCTATGGTGTGTTTGTGCGGTTCATTTTGAAATTTGTGTGTTTATAAATTATTGTATAATGTATTTATAATCCTTTATTTAGTTAGTTTACCATGCTTGCCTCATTGTCTATCGTGTGCTTTTTTTTTCTTTTGCTATAATCACCATTGTGGTGTGAGCAGGGAATAGTGCAGGTGCTGATGTGTATAGGCGGGATCAGAGGCCTAGAACTTGAGGTTTAGTATAATTGGTTTAATCCATGTATAAAGTTTTGATAGTAACCTTTAGTGGTTAAACCTCTTTAGTTCCTTTTATGTTTGTATAATAAGTCCATTTTGGATGACTGTATAAATATACTATAAAACTGACGTGAATTTATTTGTTTTGTGATATAAATTGTGAACTTCTTTATTTAATAGTTTTACTATTAAATGGGATGTTACAATACATGTTTTATATTAAAATAATAATAAATTAATTTAATTTCAATCATTTAAATTATAATATTTTGTTTCATTTGCCATTATTTTGATTTGTAATTTTTTATTTACAAATTATAAGTTATATATTATTTTTTATTTAAAATTTCTTTGAATTGTAACATTATTTGAAAATTTGTACAACACATAGGCAACACTCCCATGCTCCTTGACCCCAAATACACCCACACTCTTTAAAGAAATAATTAAACCTAAACCTTAACATTATACCAGAATAGTATAAGAAAAGTCAAATACAAGCTTAAAATGTGTTTGACTAGGGCAAGGAACATCATGAACTTAGAGCCCATTATATAGTCACTAACACCCACCCCCTAAGTTATCCTAACAAATGTAAGACTTTTCAAGACATGTTATTTTCATTAGCCCAACATTCTTGACCCTGATTAAAATAAAAACATCTTCACTGCCTATACCAAAAATCATACTCCAACATAAAGAGTATCACTTAGAATCAAATCATTTTGAGAATTTCCACTTGGAGTCAAACTATCACAAGAATTTTCACTTGGAATAAAAACATCATAAGAATTTTCATGCACCATGCATTAATGCTAACCAATGCCCGTGTATAATCACTACACACCTTGTACAAATATTAGCCAATTTATGCACATAAACACCATACACCTTTCGTCGGAACCATGTCACAACCCACAACACAAAATCACTGAACCTTGCGAAAGACCACAAATGGAGCGTCCGCACTTCACAGTCATCATGTTGTTTGACTCCCTCGCCAAAGACGCAACTCCTATCGACGCAACACTTGCCGACATAGCACCACCATGGCACCATAACATCCTAACGCCAAAAAAGCACTGTACGAAACTTCGCCACTGGACATCGAACTTCCACCATGCAAAACACGAAACACTTCCATGGCTGAGACAAGGAACATTATGGACTTAAAATCCATTATATAGTCAATAACACTCACCATCTAGTGGTGGGCGGTCGTCGACGACCAAGTTAGACGAGAACATGTCACGATATTTCTTAAAAAAAAAGGACAGGTTGGCCCATCCTGACCCGTTTTTAGTGGGTCAAAACTAGTCAGACTGGTTTGTTTTGCTATCTCAGTAAGACATTCACACAAACACTAGTTGTTATTGTTTTTTTAAACTTGTATTAAGAAAATTAATATAATTATTATTATAACATGAAATGTAGGCATATGTAAGATATGATCTGTATAAAATAAATATAAGATGAATTTGATGTTAAAATTTTTAAATAGAAATACACATAAACAACTTAAAATACAAAAAATATTGAATCCCATATGGAATAGGAGAAAAATGAAGGTAAATTCAAAATATTCTAAAAAAAAAAAAATAACATGTATATACGAATAAAATACAATTCTATTAAAAAAATTAAAATATGATTAAAAAGACAATAATATTATTTTAAATTTTAAAAATTATATTTAATCGTGTAAAATTTTAGAACGGAAGAAATATTATATAAAAAGACGCACTAGTTCTATAATTAGATGATTTTTTGCTAGAAATATCATATTATAATCTTTTATTAATAAATTCACTTAATATTTTCAATTGTCCAGCAGTTTTAATTTATTTTACTAATTTTTTTCCTTTAAATTAAGGTTACCGATAATGAAGATAATTTTATATTACTCTTTATGTTAAATTTGAAACATGACTTATATACTAATGCACTGGAATCACAATTGAATGATGAAAAGTTTGCATAATTTACACGAAGTCATGAGATAAAATATCATAACTTTCAACATAAAATAAAAAAGGTAATAGTTACATTTTAATTTGATAATTTGTTTAAAATGGAAATTCATTAAATATTCAAATTAAAAAAGGAGCAAAAATAATATTTTATAGGTTTTATCTTAGATAGGTAAAAAATCATTTATTAAAGAGTAAAAATTGTTTATATAAATAAGAATGTGTGATAAATAATAATAATGAGTGTGAAATGGAAGAAGGGTTTCAATTAACTGAATTAGAAGTCGGTGTTGGCGTCCGAGGAGAGCCTTCAATTTCAAAAAGACAGAACCAAACAAAGCAGCTACAAAGTTGGTGTTACTGTTATTGTTGTGAGTGTTTGTTTGTGTTGAGCCTCCAAGAGGTCCCTCCTTGGAGCCTTTGGTTGCTCTCTCTTTCCCTTGAGTTCAACCACTGCTCCAACGGCCTCTTCCGCTCTCTTCATTCTCTCTCCTCTTTTCCACTTTTTCACCTTTCTCTTTGCAATCGGTGAGTCCTCTGTGCCGTGCTTGGATCTGGGGTTGTTTGCTTTCTCGTGGACTCTGATGGGTCTCTATTGCTTTCGCTTATTCTGTTATTTCTGCGCTGTTTTACCTTCTGGGGTTGCGTTTTTGTCGTTTTGGAGTTTGTGAGGATCGTGTGTGTCTGTTATGGAGGTGATTCAGGTTGGAATTTTCTGTTGGTGGCATAAAAGATAAATTTTTATTTGGTTTTTTCCAGTTTGGTTTGTGGGGTGTACGTGTTCGTTTTAGAATCACTAATTTTTTTGTGAAATTTGAAGCTGGGAAGGTTTAGTCTTCAAATTATTGTGGCTTGTGATCTGAGTCGCGTGATTGGTGTTAAGGAGAATTTTTTTTTCCTACGAACATGTTTAGTTTTTTTTTTTTTTATTTTTTTTTTGTAGTGTTTGTT
>Ga0214545_1002747_pt1 | contig 33844 bp, 27 predicted proteins | sample CNSS4metaG_FD_160064 | JGI IMG/M metagenome (GOLD analysis project Ga0214545, IMG submission 160064) | Root nodule microbial communities from cowpea collected in UCLA plant growth center, Los Angeles, California, USA - CNSS4 | ecosystem: Host-associated > Plants > Roots > Nodule | place: USA...
AGGTTGCCATGGCTTCTAGCCTAGCCTTGTAGTGGCGTGCTTCTCACATTTTTACCATTTCTTTCCTTTCCATTTTATGTTTTCTTCTTCCTTTAATTGTTCTTGGTTTTCTATGGTTTATGTGCCTCCATTTCCTTTTTGTTTTGAATCAATCCATCATCTTCTTCTCTTGTGCTTTGTGAAAGGAACCTTCACATCTAGATAGCTTGCTATCTTAATGTCCAGTGGGGATTTCACTTAGCTTTCTTAATCAACTCACACCATATTCAATAATCTTAAAAGGAAAAAACATAATCCTTCATCAGGCCTGACAGCACAAATTGGTCCATAGACTTGACGATCGAAAAGGGCATGGTGACCTAGACGGGCCGGGCAAGCTCGAAAACCAAGACATGTGTAGCCTGTATGGACGGTTAGGCCTGTTTGGATCATCGGGCTGACTCGGCCTGTCTGGGTTTCTCGACTAGCCTATCCTATCTAGGTCGTCGCGTCGGACCAATCTGGTTGGGTAGTCAGGTCAACCCGGCCCATTTAGGTCGCCGAGCTCGTTTCCAATTTATCATGAAGTCAAAACATGATTAAGCCTAAAATAAATATTGTAAAAATTAAATTTTATCTCACAAGAAATTCAATTGTTTTTTCCAAACAAGAAATTGAAATGTAAGGTATTTTAATTTTTTTTATCGAAACAAGTTATTTAGAAAATGAAGGGAATTTAATTGCAAGCAATTAAAATACAAAGCATTATCATTTCTGAGCATTGTTGAAATGCTCTATCCAAACACAAGGTTAGGTGATTCTTTCTTGATTTTTAGGCATATAATCTTTTGCATATTTTTGCATCTCATTCACTTTTATTCATTTTAATTGCATTAGGCGTGTGTTTGACTTTAGTTTTAGGTTAGTTCTTTATTTTATTTACCTTTCCCTTTTATTATTTGTATTGTGTTTTCCTAACTATTAGTGCAGGTTTATAAGAATTAATTTGTCAGAAATCAATTTTTTGTTTGTTCGGAGACGATTTTGGGTTAGTTTGCCCTTTCTAATCTTTTAGCTACTATCATAGAAATATTGAAGTTTCTATATTTAAGTAGTATTAATTTCATAGTGTCAACAAGAACTTATCAAATTTGACATCATTGTTGGAGAACACAGTTAGTATTATTAATATTTTGGGTTTTTTTCTTTTATTTTAATTAGTAAATTTTTCTTCTTTATTTTTATGTGTTTAATAATGCTTATACATTTAATCTAGGTTTTTAATCTTTAGCTATTTTATTTGTTCAAAATTAGCATCCACAATTTTTTGTTCTTAATTAAGGATTTCTTTTGAGAAAATGTTTAGACTAGTTGAGGATACTTAACCAAGGAAAGACTTGGTACTTAAGTTGTCCATTTGACAAACCTTTCTTTCCTAGCAGTAAAACTCACAACATCTTAACCTATTTCTTTTTAGAAACCTTTCTCTAAAATAAGAACAAAAAGAAAAAAGAAAAAAAAAATGCAGAAATAAAAAATAGTGAAAATCTTTAGTGGAGTATGTAGTTCATGACTCGAGCCAACTCAAGTGAACTTCATCAAATTGACCCAGAAGTTGAGTGAAACTTGCATAAATTGCGCAAAAGATTACAATTTGGTTGTTCTACTAAGGGGATTTCTTCATCAACTAAGGCCACCACTAAAACTAAACCACCGTCATAAGGACTGGTGATAAATATATTCTCTGATCCTTTTCCTAACCCAAACCCAAACACCATGGGGGAAAGAACCATTAGACATTTAGCCACCTCTAATGACCTAGATGATGAGTGTGAACTACAATTGAGTCTAGTATAGTCTTTGCAAAAATTCCATGGATAGTAGGTTAAGATCCTCATAAACATTTAAAAGAATTCCATATGTTATGTGAAAACATGACACCTCCCAATTCTTCGTTAGAGAACTTAAAGATAAAAAAAAATTCCTTTTACTCTACAAGATACAACTAAAGATTGGTTTTACTACCTCTCAACAAGATTCACCATTCGGTAAACCATGAAAAACGACACCTTCCTTCCTATTCTCTGTTGAAAGGAGGAGATTGTAGATCTTCTAGTCGTTGGTTTTTTATGATGTTTTTAAAAATGTTATAATATTACTTTAATATTATTTTCAGTAACATTTTTAAGAAAATATTACCATAGTATATATAGTAACATTTTTAAGAAAATGTTACCATAGTATATATACAATAACACTTTTAGTAAATGTAACTAAGCCAATGTTACTGAAGCTAGTAAATGCAGTAGTGTGTGGTGGTGGTGGTGGTTGTAAGGGTGGTTATGTTAGTGGTTGTAGGGTGGTTGTGGTGGTGGTTATTGTTTTAATGTGGTGGTGATTGTGGGTTTAGTTTGGTAGTGGCAATGATTTTAGTGTGGTGGTGGTTGTCGTTGTGGTAGTGGTGGTTGAGGATAATAGTGGTGGTTTTAGTTTGGTTGTGATGGTGGCAACGACAATGGTGGCTAGGGATGGCAATGGGGCGGGGCAGATATGTGTTTCGTTATTCCATACTCATTCCTATCGAAAAATTTCATCTTCATCCTCATGCCCAAACCCAACAGGTATCAAACTTTTGTCTCATTCTCATACCCATCAAGTAAAGGGTATATACTTGTACCCATATTTGTACCCACTTTCTTACTATTTCAATATTAATTAATTAATTTTTATGAAATAATAAAAAATTACGGTAAAGGAAATATAAATCATCAAATATTTAATATTAAGAGGAGGGTTGGTTCTTCGATTAAAATGAAATTATAATTGTATACATTTCAAATTAGAATATCAAATAAAATTTTATGAGAATCAAAACATTTATTAAATTTGCAAACATTAATGAAACGTAGTTGATAAAATTTAAAATATTCTTAAAAAGTATAAAAGAAAAACAAATATTCAAATTAAAATATATTTTAAAGGTCTTTTTAGTTCAATTTTTTAAATTCTAACAAATCTTTTTTATACACTAATAAAAGTTATAATACGTCACTTGATCAAAATCACGCAAAGAACAAAGATTAAACTAATAATAATAAAATTTTAACATAGATAGTATTTCTTTTTCAACTTCAATATATGTTGGATGGTGATAAAAAGAAATTTATGGTAATTACATTAAATTTTATATTATAGTAAATAAAATTTATTTATACAATTATAGTGACAAAATTACAGTATGATAATGAGTTAGAAAATAAAAAATAATTATATAAAATATATCAAAATAGTATTCTTCATGATAAAAACAAACAACAAATAAAAGTATTAAATAATTATCAAATTTGTGTCTTAGAAACAATTTGATAGACTGTTGAATGGAATCACACAAAGAAAAACAAATGTCTAATTAAGGGTATGATAAAATGAAAAATACTTTAGAGATCTAAGAAAACTTTTTAAATATCAACATAATCAATGGTTGAGAAATAAAGAAAGTTATTTTAGCGAAACAAAAATAGTTTTTCAAATGAAACAAAAATTAGTAATAATAGAGTAAAGAAGATAAAATTTTTTATATTACCTAGTAAATGAAAGGTTATGCTATAGAACACTTAAATTAAGAGTGTTAAAAATTTTCATGTTAAAGGAAAATATAAATACATAAAAATATTAAAAAAAATAGAAGTATTCAAATGTGAGACAAAATTATTTAAATGACATATATCATTTGAACATAATTGCATAAAGGTTAGGATAAAATAAAAAATATATTGGAGATGCAAATGAATTTTATGACAAACCAAACAATTAAAAGAAATAAAAAATAGAAAGTTTGTAGTAGTATATAATAATAATAATAATAATAATAATAATAATAATAATAATAATAATAATAATTTAAATGGATATGAGAATATGATAGGGAAGGGTATTATGGCAGGTACAGGGACGAGGACGGGGCAGATATGTACATCTTCATGCACATCCCTATACCCAATTGAAATAGTCGGGGATTCTCCATACTCATACCCTGTTAATACAGGGATTCCCAATCAAAATGGGGACGAGTTATGACAATACCTACGGGGACGAGTTTATTTGTCAGCGGTAATGGTGGCGGTGACAGTGGTGAAGTGTCATGAAATGGAAGGTAAAGGTAATGAAAGAATGATACTGAGGGTCATGATGAAGTGGTGGAGATAAATGGTAATGAAGTGGAGGATGAAACTAAATTGAACAAATTTAACTAAAACTATGGAATTATTTGAACAAAACACAAACCGTCATGAGTAAAGCAATCATAACTAAAATGGTCTACAGTGTCGACATGTACACTTTGTCGTTTTCAATTTAAACGACATCAACAAAAAAAAACAAAATTAGATATAATTTAACAAATCAAGGACCAAATTGAACGCAAAAAAAAGGAAAAAAAACAAATTAAACAAACTTGATAAAAAAGCATTTAAACCTATTATTTACAACTTATCATGATTAAAAAAGGTTAAATCATTCCAGAGGTCCCCATTTTTGTAGCGAAATCTCAAGTAGGTCCCCTTATTTTTATTTGACTCAATTGAGTTCCTATTTTTGAAAATTCGTTGCAATCAGTTCCTTTCCGTTAGTTGTCCAGTGACGGTGCTAATTATGTGCCACGTGTCAGCACGTGGTTTTTTTAATTTTTTTTAATTTTTTTTTTAATTTTTAATTTTTTTTATAATTTTTAAAAAAAAAATAAAATTACCACGTGTCAATCTAACATTGTGCCACGTGGTAGAGACAATGTGATGTGGTAGTGCCACGTGTCACTATTGAATGCAAAAAGTCTCAATGTAGTCCCTATATTTGTTATTTTGTCTTAATTTGGTCCCAATTTTGTTAAAACTGAATCAATTTCATCTTGTATCAAATTTAAATTTTATATAAATTTTACAATGGTATTTTTATTATAGTTGATATTTTTAACAAAATTAAATTTATTTAAATGTATATTTTTCACTGATATTTATTTAAATTTTATTTTAAATATTTATATATACATAATTTAAAGATAAATGTTAGAGTTGCTTTAAAAATAAAAACTTTATAAATTCAAATATAAAATTTTAAAAAAAATTATAACAATTCTAACATTTGTCTATCTATAAATTATTGAAATATAAATATTTGAAACAATATTTAAATAAAGTTCAATGCAAAATATACATTTAAATAAACTTAATTTTGTTAAAAATATCAATTATAATAAAAATACCATTGTAAATTTATATAAAAACTAAATTTGATATAGGGATGAAATTGATTCAGTTTTAAAAAAATTGGGACCAGATTGAGACAAAATAACAAATACAGAGACTACATTGAGACTTTTGACATCCAATAGTGACACGTGGCACTACATCGTTTCTTCCACGTGGCACAATGACAGATTGACATGTGACAATTTTATTTTTTATTTTTAAAAAATATTAAAAAAATTAAAAAAAAATTAAAAAAAATCAAAAAAACCACATGTGATACATAATTAACACCGTTACTGAACAACTAACAGACAGAAACTGATTGCAACGGATTCTCAAAAATAGAAATTCAATTGAGTCAAATAAAAATGGAGGAACCTACTTGAGATTTCGCAACAAAAATAGAGACCTCTGAAATGATTTAACCATTAAAAAACATAATAACAACTCATCTTCTCTTACACTCTCTTCATCGTATTGATGACTACAAATTAACTCTCTAAAATTAGCATATTTGCTAAAAGAACGTAATATTATGTTATTTCAAGAAACTCTACCGTGTATTTGGACGTAATCTAAAAAGAATAAGTTATCTTCATAAAAATTTACAATGCTCCACCAAAAATGATGTTTAATAAAAAAATACCTTAAAAAATTATAAAAATTAATTTAATTATTAAAAGTTATATAAGTTTAAATTTTACTATAAAAAAATAAGAAATTAAAATTCTTTATACTCTACTTCTCAAATTCATGTTAAGACTACTTGACTAAAGTTGATATCTCATAGGTTTGGTAACATTTTTTTTCAATTAATTTCAGCAAAAATTCATTTGGAGATAAAGTATTCTATGCTCCTTTTCATCCCAATACGTGTTTGGTAAATACGTGAAGTGGTTTTAGTACTATTTGTATCGGATATATTGCAGTAGTCCATGTATAAACCTCATTTTCTTCTTATTTAAACAAATGCAATTTTGAGGTTCCAAGAATGATACATTCTGCAACCATACAGTACATATACAGACGCATGTGTTACGCTTTTTACTTTTTCTCAGGAAGCTTCTCCAGTAACTCTGGTATCACCTCAAACAGATCTCCAACAAGTCCATAATCGGCGACCTGCAATTCAACACACATCACATAAATTAGTCAAAACGGTTTTCTTCTTCCAATGGTTTGTGGCCAATATAGTGTATAAGTTTCATTCACCTTAAATACTCTCTATCTTAAATTTGTTTTTGTTTTCATTTAAAATTTTGCTTAAGAAACTCATCATCAGAAACTCCTAATTTCAGTATTTTAGGATTTACACTACATTAATGCGCTCTCTCATTACTCACCTCTTTTGGTTTTTTTAAAGCAACTGAAAATTAGAAACAGTGTAAAACTTCTTTAGTGGCAATTACTTTGAAATAGAGAGTGGCTTGATCAATTTAAAAGAGAGCCATTACCTGAAATATAGGAGCATCGGCATCATTGTTCACAGCAACAATGACTTTGGAATCCCTCATCCCTGCCAAGTGTTGAATAGCTCCAGATACACCAAAAGCCATATAGAGCTCAGGGGCAACTATCTTTCCAGTTTGCCCTACCTACATATCAAATTTCAAAAGGAAACATGGACATGAGAACACTATATTATGTCATGAATAGAAGTTAAAGTGCCCACTGAGATTCAATCCAACGCCCATTACACGCATGTATACAAAACAAAAAAGTGTATGTTCGTCATTCAATGCATTCAATTGAAATGTGAACTCTAAAATTCTGTCTCTGTTGCATTAGCAGAGTAATCCGGGGAGCCAATGCTGTAAAAAGGGGAATATGAGACTATATTATTTCTTTTCTTGTTCAGCTTTGCTTTCGTGTGTGCAAGAATATGTGTGGTCGGAGGTTAATCTTGAAAGGAAGTAAAATTGTCACCTGGAGTTCATTAGGAACATATCCTGCATCCACGGCAGCACGAGTGGCACCAACTATGCAAGGGAGAACGAAGTTAGCAGATTCTACTTAATTCATATAACAGAATAAAATGTAAAAGCTGATGACAGTGAAACCAGCCATCATCTGTAAAGACAAGGATTTAGATACCAAGAGATTTTCCATCCTATCAATAACCTAGGAATTTAAATCAGGAAGCATATGAATCCTGCAAAAACAGAAATAACAAGTCTGTAGCCATTAAAATAACTGTCGTAATAGCATATATAGAAAATAATACCAGCAGCACCAAGTTTCTCGGCAAGAGCTTCTATCAATTTGAAGTTCTCAGCGCTCTTTAGTGCTCGGCCACCAGTAACTACAATCCGTGCGTTCCCAAGATCTGGTCGTTCATCATCCTGAGAACTTTGTGATATATATGCAGACCTTCCCAGATCTGCCCAACGAAAGAGAACAATTTAAGATTCTTTCACAAAGATGGAGATTCAAGTACCTAAGTCTCAAAGTGGTAATTGATCAAACAGAGATATAGATGACTAAGACTAATTATATGTGATATTATTAAACTATTGCTCTTTTAGCATCCAAGCAGGATTTGTATTATCAATGGATAATATAGAGAGAGAGAGTAAATATTTTATTAGTTATAATTTGATAATTACATTCTCAACTTCTCTATTTATAGCAATAACCCTCTTGAAAAAGAAAATGAAAATAAGCTGAAATGAATGTGCAGATTTTAGAAATATATTTCCTAATAACCATAGAGATATTAAGATATTTTTATCCCAGTAATCTTTCACAATCCTCTCCTTCAAGCTGGTAACTAAATATTGATCATTCTCAACTTGCCTACAAGATATTGGAATCTTCCTTGAAGAAGTTCCTTAGTGAAGATGTTTGCTAATTGAAGTCCTCAAGGGACACGGATTGTAACTACTAGATCTCTCTCAAGATTCAAAGATTGAATAGACTCTTTTGTAAACAAATGAAGGAACAAAGATTTGATAACACTAAATGAGGGATGTCCAAGTTTTCTATGATGAAGCCATACTTAGGAATTTGCCCATGATTTTGTTATTGCTCTTTGACTTACGACTTCTCTTCTTTTGTTTAGGTCATTGGACTCTAACACAACCCATTTTGCTCCTCAACAACTACAATCATCTTCCTCGGGGCAAGGTCCTAGAAGACATAGTAAAAGGAGAGAAACAATATTGAACAATTAAATTTTTTGTAAATTTTTGTATAGAGGTAAGATAAATTGGTCAGTTACGGGACATATAAAACATGCATTACTTCAATAGATGATTTTAATATTATATTCCCAAATCTGCATGAGTATACTATCACCATTTGCAACAGTGATGAGTTGTTCTTTATTGATTTTAACATATGAATTGAAAAGCAAAGGAAAAAGAAAAAGAGTCCTGTGATATGTTGTTCTTGTATCAAGAATCAAAATATTTTGAGGTACATGCCCAATTGTATTGAAAGAACTCTTACCTCATGGACAAGGTACACAATCCAATCATTGATTCCATCATTACTCTAGTTGAGAAGGAACATTTGGTTGTTTGCTTCTTCGCATTCTAAAATAGTTTTACCTACCCATTTTTGTGAGGTTGCTTCCTATGCATTCTAGTACTTCGTCTCTCTCATGGAGTTTGAAGCAAAGTTTCTTTAGTATGCCCATATCTTTGACTGTATGAATAATATTCTACTTGGTTGCCTTTTGTAGTAGACTTTCCTCTAGTGTTTGATCCCTTGACAACCCCGTTATTGGAAGTGGCATTAATTATCCCGTGGTGTAGATCAAACAAATGAGTCAAGTTACAATCAAATCATAGTGTTTAGGCTACTACGCTCTTAAAAGTTACAATCAAATCATGGTGCACTCTAATTCGAAGCTATAACTTTTGGCCTGATGGTAAACACTTAATACAATAACCGGTATCAAAGTCAAGGTTATGAGTTCAAATTCTAGTAGGACTATTGTTAAGGGAAAAATTGTTGCAAGTTGCATTTGTTGTCCCACAGTGTAAGCCAAGTGGGCCAAAACATAATTGAAGAATTCAATCCCTAGCGAACAATTGATGAGGGGAGATTGTTGCAGTTGCATCACTTATTTCATGGCGTAGGCCAAGTAGATCAAGTCACAATTGAATTGTAGTGCTTGGGTTGCTACACTCTAAAGTAGAAAGAGTTGTATTTTGACTATGAGCTATAGCTTGCAGCCAATTAGTAAACACTTGATCCAACAAACCTTTTCTATTGTCATGGTAGAGCTTATGTTGGAGGTTCCATCATTAAGAATGACAACCCTCCAAGTCTCTTCTACCTTGACAATAAAGAGCCCTTTTGATAGAGAGAATTTTTTCTTTCCCTAGAATTTGTACCCTCATTGGGTCATATTCATGACTCAGACCATGCAGAAATTTTGAAAGATTCTTCCTCTTTCAATGTCATAACAAAAGAAAAGTCCTTTCTCAAAGCATATTTAGGTCATTCCAATTCTTTAGCAGAAGATAAAGCATATAATTTTGCCTTATCTCAAGGACCATGCAATGCTACATCCAGGTCTTGATTAGTGAATGTTCATTATCCCAAATCTCAAAATTAGGGTCATTTCGTCTTAGTCCTCCACCATTAATGTGGTCTAATCTTGATCGTCCTTTTAGAGTCCTTCAAATGTTACTCCACTGTCAATAATTTAACCCACGAAACCAATAGGGACTCGCCACATTTTGAAGGCCATTGAGACCCATAGAAGTAAATTTCACCTTATCCATTAAGAAAAAAACACAAACTTTCACCACTCTCTTTGAGGAGGACAGCTACGACACTGGTTGTTTCCCCTAGTCAGCAGCAGTGATGACATCAATAACAGAATCCCAAGATCGGGAACTCTATACCAACTTGAATAATGAGAGAGAAGAAAGAAATATTTTATTAATTACAATTCCAATAATATTCTCAACTCCTCTATTTGTAACAATCACACTCTTAAAAAAGGAAATAGAAATCAGCTAAAATATTTTTTCTAATTACTATAGAGATGTTAATATTTTTATCCCAATAATCCCCTATTCACAACAAAAGTGTACTTTTGTCTTTTTCAATTTTCCATAAAATAAAATGTCCATGCACCAGAAACAAAATAACAGACCTTCGTCCAAGGTTGAAAGGTCAACCTGGGATATTGAAGCCTCATTAGAGTCAACTGACTTCTGAAGAGCAGGAAAAGACGTGGATCTAATTGTTAATATACAAGGACTGGCACCAGTATATCGAACAGTACAAAGTGCATTTCCAGCATATATTGGCCTATACAAGAAATCAAAATCTCACATTTAGTTAGAAAAAGAACCCATCATGTATTCATACTTGAGATAGAAGCAGGATCATAATGAATTACTCAATTACAAGAAGTGTGAATAATCAGCTGCTAAAGCAACAAAAAGGAAAAAGAGATATATCCCTATCTCTTAACTATAAACGCCTTACCACATGCAAACTCATTTATTTTAAATTTAAGACTAAGATAATTGCAGCAGAGGTCCATTTCAAGAAAAAAAATTCCTTAAATGCATGAACCACCATCCATACTGTATCACTTCAGTCACACCTACGAATCAGGATTATCACTAGCTCACATCTATTCTGATGTCTTATTATCCACAGCCTGAAGTTATCCATAGCATATGTACTCTGATTGCAATACCTTCCCAGAATTCAAAAGTCCAAGATAATCCAAGTTTTTCAGCTGTCTACTCACTCTCTATGGACTTCAATTTACTATAAGATCTCTAAGCAGTCAATGCTTTGTTTATAAATACTTTTAATAATCATGAAAAAAAAAATGAATGATAAAACTATTAACAGCATTGATTACTGAGCTGAAGAAAAGTCGATTATAATAAAACTGTGACCAAGTGAAACATGCTGAGGTTCATAGCTAAGGCAGCAAAAGTTAATCTTCCCAGCCTGGCATTTCTAATATTGTTACGCAAATAATCTTTCCAATCACGCATAATATAAGACAGTAATGAAGATTAAGAATCTGATGCATCTGTGGTAATTTTATCATTCATACTGTAAAAGCCTTAAAAATTCAGAAGCATGCTATACATTGGAGTGGACTAAATGGCAAAAAAGTTCCTTTTTAGATACAGTCCAAAATCAGAGAGATCTTCCACGAAATCCATGATATGAACATGAGTGCAGCATTGCAAAGGCTAGAATAACAGTACTATGGCCCCATCATTACAATGGCTTAAACAGTCAATACCTCACATGATGACAATACCCAACAGGGAATCTTGGTCAACCGGCAAGCAACCAATAGCATGAAATTTACAAAATAAAAGCAACAATTCATGCTACCAAAAAGTACAAGATAAGCTAGCAGTACAAACAATCCATCCATGAAAGATTTAATAGTAGGTGACCAGCATCACAATTTGCAGCAAACAGCCAGGTTCTAGTTATTAAAACATGAAAAAGAAAACACAGCACATCGTACCTTACAAAAGTATTGGAATCAGAAATTCCAGTAACATCAGTAATTGGAGAAACATCTAAAAGAGCAGCGGCACGTGGCATTATGTTTTTCCCAAAAGAATTTGCAGCAGCAAATATGTGAGAGTAACCACCACTCTGCTGAACCAAATGAACTAATTTAGCCCAGGGCTCTGCCAGAGGGTCTTTGAATTTATCGGAATCTGCTACCAGCACCTACACCAGAAGCAGCACACCCACACTAGCCATCAAAATCCTGAAACTCAACCTTCCTTTCCAACATATATCTTCACAAACATAACCCACACCCCTTCTCAATAACAAAATCAGCATTTCCTTTCCCCTTATCACCATTTCAAGCTCAACACAAATATCCAAACCAAAACATGAATGAATCCCAAATCATCTTAAGCATATTTGCAAAATATTACTTATTTCAAAGAACCAGTCATTTTTAAGAGAAAGTTCCAGTAAAAATAAAAACAAGTAAGGTTTATTTGGACAAGCTTCTTCTCTTTAAAGACTTGCTAAAGAAAAAAAAAATACAAAAAAAAGTGAAATTAACTTTTCTGTTAAAATTAGTTTATGCACGAGTTAAAAATAAAAATTTGAAAAAACCGTGTGATAGAGATTCTAAAGCAAGCTAATGCATAAGAAGTTAATTTCTTTTTTCTTTATATTTTTTTCTCCTAAAAGTTCTAATACAGAAGCTCATCCAAACAGCCCTTCATCATCTAAAAAATAAGCTTTCCCAAACACCCCTTAAATATATAAACCCAGGGATTCATTCTTTTTTTGTAAATCACTGATATAGTTTTTTTCATAGACAAACTTGTTCAATTTAAATAAAACTATTGTTGACCGCAAAACTATCTCCTTAAAAAACAATTGTATTACTATTTTTTTACTTTAAAAAAATATAACAGTATAATACTCTTGAACTACAAACCGTTGGTTAACTTAGAACCACTTGGAGCTGGTAGTTAATTTTAAGAATTAATTTGTATAAAAAAAAAATGTCCTAATTACATTTTTTTTTTAAAAAAAACGTTTGGGTTACCTTGGAGATTGAAGGGTAGGACGAAGCAGCGTGTGAAGCAGCTTGATGAAGAGAAGGACCGGAACCAGCCAAGAGCACCGAAACGGAAGAGTCAGTGTCGGGAAGACACGTGGCAGCGGCAAGTGCAGAGAGAGAAGGGGGTTTGATAACGCCACCTTCGTGTTCCGCCACAACGAGCGTGCTACCCTACGACACCACCACCACAATGAATTGCATAACAAACAGAAAAAAGAAATGAATCTAAAATAGCTCTCATTTTTGTTTTTTTGGTATGAATAGTTACGTGTCGAAAAGTGTAGTGGCCGCGGAATGCGGGACACGAAACGGCGCGTTTCTTGATCACTCCGAGCAACGCGCGAGCGGCCATGGCTGAAGGGTGCGGGTGGCGCAGAAAATTGCTATGTGTTGCGGCTGATGGTGAAGGGAAAGAAACGGTGTCGTGTTAAGGTGGGAGAGTTGTAAGATGATGATGATGAAGACGATGATTATGATAAGTATAACTAACGATGGCGCTGACGTGTTGTATTGTTTTTAAATGATTTTTCAATAACTTGGAGCATGCCATGTGCGTGAGGAGGGGGTGGAGGTTCTCCCCTTTGCATCGAAAACGTTGCCAAACAGAGAGGATGTTGAAGAAAATGAATTTTAGGTTCGAACGTGCTTTTTTTCTTTTTTTTTTTTAGGTTGAGATTAAGGATATGGTTAGGTAAATTTCTAGATAAACATCTTTAGAAGCGTGAAATAAATAAAAAATAATAGTCTATCTAAGTTGAAATTAATTTATAGAATTTTCATATATTAACTTTTTTTAGTATAATTTAAGGTTTAAATGCGATTGTGATTTTCTTAATATACTTGTCATTTTATCTTTTTTTTTCAAAAATAATTACTTTTATTTGTTATATGAGTGTTTCTCGTGGATTTAGTTTGATTGATTCTTTATACAACTAAATATCTTTTGTGATCTTTTGTTTAAAAAATTAACAAACACTCAGTTTTTCAATTTTAACTAAGTTGTTGTTTTATGTTTCAATATCGATGCAAAACATTAATATGATCAAAGAAATATCAAATTTGTGTACTAATTTCATCCCTACGCTCAGAGTGTGTTTGGATAGAGTATTTAGTGAAGCAATTTATTTTTTTGAAGAATTTAGATTTCTTTGTAATGAAATGTTTTGTTTGGATAGAGAAATTAAAAAGCATTTCTAATGCAAGCATTTTTTTGGAAGGATTTCAATCACCTAAATTAGTATAAATTCAAATACCCTCAAAATAGGTGGAATTTGAAATTCTTCTCACTCAACTTCACATTCTAGACGATCCGGACAGGCACGACGACCCAGACGTGCTCGACGACCCGAACAGACCCGAACGTGCTCGACGACCCGAACAGGGCCGACGAACCAGACGGGCCTGACGACCCAAACGGGCCTGATGACCCAAACATGTTGGATGACCCAAACGGGCCCGACGATCCAGACGAGCCCGATGATCCGGACGGGCCTGACGACCTAGACGGGCCACACAGCCCGGACGAGCCTGACGACCTAGACAAACCCGACGACCCAGACGGGCCCTTCCAAATCATTGGGGCCCGTACACCCATATGGGTCTGAAGACTCGGACAGGTCTGACAACTAGGATGGGCCCGAGGACCTGGACGGGCCCGACGACTCGGATGGCCCTAAAGACTTGGACACATCTAATGACCCAAACAGGCCTGACGACCCAGACGGGCCCGATGACCCACACGAGAACGATGACCCGGACGGGCCCGATGACCCAAACGGTCCCTACGATCCAGATGGGCCCGATGACTCGTACAGGCAAGACTATCCGGACGGACCCGACGGTTTGAAAGGGCTCGTACGAGTTGTCGGACCCGTTCGAGTCTCGGGCCCGTCTAGGTCATCGGGTCTATCCAGGTCGTCAGGTCCATCCGGGTCCTCGAGCCCATCCTAGTCGTCGGACCAGTCCGGGTCTTTGGGCTCGTCTGGGTGTACGGGCCTGTCCAGGTCGTCGAACCCGTCCGGGTATTCGGACCTGTCCTAGTACTCTGCCTCGTCCGGGTATTCGGCCCCGTCTGGATTGTCGGGCTCGTTCAACTCCTCGGGCCTCGTTCGGGTACAATCGTGCAGTATGGGCCGTCAGGCCTCTAGATCATCGGGCCACCCAGCCTGTCTAGGCTTCCCAGTCGGTCCAGCTCTGGTGGGTCGTCGTGTCTAACCAATTCGGTTGCGTAGTTGGGTCTTCCCGACCCATATGGGTTGTCGAGCATGTTTCCAAATGAACTCAAAACATAATTAAGCGTAAAATAAATATTGTTAAAATTAAATTTTATCTCACAATAAATTCAATTTTTTTTTTCAAACAAGAAATTGAAATATAAGGTATTTTAATTTCCTTATCCAAACAAGTTATTTAAAAAATGAATGGAATTTAATTACAAGCAATTCAAATACAAAGCATTTCAATTTCTAAGCATTGTTGAAATGCTCTATTCAAACACAAGGTTAATGAATTTGATTTTTCTTACGTGGATTTTTACAACGATCTCACATATCAAGTCAATCTTTTTGTTTGCTTTTGAAGGTTTCGGTGAGAATGAAGATGGAATGCAATAACAAATGAATGAATGAAGTGGAAAGTATATATAAAGATGGATGTTATGACTTATGAAAATATAATAAATTAAAGTACCTTGCAGAAAAAATGAATTATCGAGAAAAGTAAACAAAATTGTAAAAAAAATAATGAAAATGGTGATCCAAATTGCAATAATCAACATTGGTTTAACATTTTCCTGTTTACAACGTTTCAGAATGTATGATTTGTTTCATCCTTGTAAACTACAAAATAAACTTATTTATACTTTCTAATCATTCCCCGAACTGTTACACGATTTGAAATCAAATTTGCACTTTACTACAAATAACTTCTCTAGAACTACTCTCAAAAGTTTTGAGGTTCACATGGCTAAGTAGTTATCATCTACTAGGCTTCTAAGTCGATTTTTGCTTTGTCCTCCTTGATTTTCTTTTTTCGTTGACCGACTTTCAATGAAAAGATAGTTGAAATGGCTTCCCAAAACTTGCATGTTCATCTTATGACATCCATCTCATAAAGAAGCACTTGGTCAAACTGTCCTTTATCCATGCCATCTATGTAGAATATAATTCTTTCTATTTTATGAGCAACGAGATCCAATAAGCACCAAATGATGCTTGTGCTGACTTCGAAAGTATCAACACCCAATTTTGTCCAAATTATAATATATATATATATATATATATATATATATATATATATATATTTTATCTTATTTTACTTTGAGTTTACTTTTTTTATTTCATCCTTTTATCTGCTTTTATTTTTATTTTATTTATTTTTATTTTATTTTCAATTTTCTTCATATTTATTTTTACATTTTTATTATTTAAGAAATAGAAAAAAAAAACGGATTTGAAAAAGCAAAGGAAAAAGTAAAAAAAAAACAAAGAAAAAGGAAAATATAAAATACAATTAAAAAAAAAGATAAAGAGCCAAATCTCTTTTACCTCTTTAATAGTTTAATAGTCCCTTGCTTTGTCTACACTCCTATGCTTTTTTTCTATTTGTACCCTTTCAATTTCTCTACCATTCAGAAAGTGACACGTGTCACTTATACCCCTTAATATTTTCCATTGCACCGACCTTCCTTCTGATGGTCCCTTTTCTTCACCAATTCATCATTCCCTGCACTGAAATTGAAAAAAAAGGAAAAAAGAGGGGCTTTTCATTGAAAAGAGAAATCACACCACATTCAGGGTTCACATTCAAATCACTACTTTTCTTTATCCACCTTTTCTTCATAAAATCAATCTCTCCTGTAACCTTACAAAAGAGGAACCCACGCCGCCTTCCCAGGCATCATAGCCCATTCCCTTAGCCATTACACACCATGACCAACATTAATTCATTAATATCTACAAAACCGTTTAACACGTAACCTTCACTTTTCACAAGGACAGATTTTGGAAAATGATATATAGACCCACCAATTCTTACAACTTCTCTCATAAACTGATGTGTCACTATCACTTTCTATTTTATTTTATTTTTATTTCAAAATTTGCATTGGTTCTATTTTTGCTGAAAATTGAAGGATCAAGCAAGGAAACGTTGAAAATTTATGTCAAATACATTTAAGTTTACGACATGAATTATGAAAGGCATAAATGTGTCACTACTGAAGTTATGAAAGAAAGAAAAATTCATGTGCAAAGCATTGCACGTAGGTTAGTAGTTATTAACTCATGGGTTGGCACGTAGTTAGGGGATGAATCATATTACGTTGTGGATTTTAGTATGAAAAAATTACATTTCTTGACTGACCCACATATACTCCCCACTGCTAATCAAGAGATTGAAGATTGAAAGAGGTTTTATACATCCTTTCACACATGTTCAAAACCAATACCATGGGTTAGCACTTACATAGCCATGGGTATGCAAGCATGCTGGACAGTGGAAATCAACACCAAATATAAGGACCTTTATTTTAAAAAACACAAAAAAGGGGAAACTTGGACTAACTTTAAGGAAGTGGAGATTGATGATTTAATCTTAAAACAGAGACCGAAGGCATGACAATGGCATTTTAGAGGTTAGCCAAGCATAAAATATTTATGTGTAAACCACATTCCAATTGGGTTAAAATTTATTATTTCATGAGTAAGCAAGTACTTAGGTCATTTCGTTCGGACTAGATTAATGAAGTATCATGTCCATTAAAACTAATAAAATAATTGCAGTAAAAGTACTTTTATCCAACAATATCACTTCAACATTTTTATAATTAATCCTTACTTAACATCATAAAAGACAAGTACTAATGTATCATACTCTTCAAACATTACAAAAATAAAATATTTTTAACATCGATACATTATCAAACATAGCACTATAAAATTAAGTAATTCAAGTTTCTTCTAATTGTGGCGCTTTCTCCTTGTGTATGTAAAAAATGGAGTTCGTATGGCTTGACTCTTGAAACATTTCCTTGGTTGATCCTTCAATTTTCAACAACAATACCCCTTCAACATTTTTGCACGAAGTGACGAAGAAGAAGACCAATTGAAGAAGATGAATGCACCTCAAAATGGGATTCGCACTCAAACTTTCTTGGAAGAGTATATCGTCTTCCAAACCCTTTCGCCTTTAGAACAGAACCAACGTGAATTTTGAAATAAAAAATAATAATGTAAAGTGGCAGTGACACCTTCATGTCAACAACAAAATCACAACACACTCAACAATCAGAATTCAAACACTCAATCAAATATTCTGGTTCAACAAACAAATACACAAGACCTATTTTTTTTTTTTCGAAATACCAGTTTAGCCAAAAGCCTTTTCAAAGGAAAACGAACAATTTCAGAAACGGAAATGATAGAAACTAACAACAACAAAAAAATTAACCATAACCCAAACAATCCACATTCCCAACAAAACACAATCTTCCACCCCTTTCTCAACAAGTATTAATCACAAGAAAAATGCAAAAAAAAACCTTTACTCAACAACAACTTACTCTAGAAAAAGGGACCCCGATAAGTTTCGGCAAAACCCCCAAACACTAATGCGATGAAGCTCACCATGCCACTACACAAAAAATGGATGGCTCCAATGTGGATTTTGAAATAAAAAATAAAATAAAATAGAAAGTGGCAGTGACACGTCAGGTTGTCAAAGAAGTTGTAAGAATTGGTGTGTCACTATATCATTTCCAACTTTTCTTTATTCCAAGAATAATAAACAACATCTAGGAGGTTTTCCGGGGGACCTTCGTTCACATTCAAGTATGACACTTTGGTTCAACCACTCTTCTCTCCATTCATTCATAACCTTCATCATACTCACATTCCCAAAAGAAAAAATATATAGTTTTTCAAAACGACACAACTTTCTAGCACCTGCATGGGGAGGAAGGCGGGGAAAGGAAGCAAGGTGACCAATGCATTGGCTTTCATTATGAAGGTAAGTGTCCCTAACTTCTTTTAGCTTTCACCATGGCTTGAGAGTGATGCAAATGAATGAGTTAAACTTGGCTTGAATTGAGTGTTATTTTTCCCACTACTATTATTTTGTTTACTCCCTTCCACGCTCTCGCGCATCATCATCCATTCATAACTTTCACCTTCTCACCAATTCCTCCATCAACCACCTTCATTTTTTTTCCTCTGCATGTTCTCTGTTTTCACTCCCAACCCACAAAAACAACAGCCCACAATGCTTTCATAGTTTGAACCTAAACCATTCCCACTTTAATCTCCGTTCTCCATTTTTATTCCTACGCCGTAATTCACACTAGATCCATTTTTCTCTCCCCTTTCACACACAACATATGTACATCTTCCTCATCTGCCCTCCATTCATCTCCCTCTATTTTACACATAAACATCCAACCCAAAGCTTAATGCACACGCACACAAGGTTCATTTTCTTACCTCCAAGTTCACCATTCTTTACAAAATTCACACTAACTCTTGCCATCCTGAAAGCACTCTATATCCACCGTCCCTTCAGAATCACTACTATCACCATTAGGCTCCCATCTTCAACCCTTACCACAACACTCCATTCGGCCATTAGAACCTTCATTCCAACCCATTATATAATTTCATTTTTATCCTCCACCTGCACAAGATAAAAAAAATAAAATAGCCAACTCTCAATCGAAACAGAGAATGTCGCCGACGGGTATAGATTTCAAATGGTGATAACAATGACTCTGGTTGCAAGGGTTGTGATGGCTTCGACATTACTGACAAGGATCTTGACAATTATAATCCAACTATCATATTATTGTGGTAATGGCAGCGACAAATAGAGGTGGATGCGCAAGGGCGAAATGAAGTTAGTGTTAGGGCTCGCGTCTTGGTGAAGAAGGAGGAACTTAATGTGTTGCCACTGATGAAAGTTTCGTTGGTGATCGACGTCGTCATCGATGTCTGTGGCTAGCCGAAATAGGTACCGCGTTGATGATGGTTAGTGGCTGGTTTGAGATTCAAAGAAGAGGAGGCAGCTCCACGTGGCGTGATAGAAAAAACGAGAAGAATAAGAGAAAAGGGGGGCAACCACGCTGACGACCGTCAACACCTTCGGTATGTAAGATCCGTGGAATTTAATTAATTAATAAATAAATACGGGTGGGAAAATTATTTATGACATTAAATTATGATTAGTATGATGTGGAAAAGTACTAGCTCATGTGGTTGAGAGTGTTTTGATTGTGTTAGAGGACTTAGGTTCAAGTCCTATGTATGCCAATTTTGTGTTATTATTCGTTATTATTTTATTATATGTTAATCATGCTGTGAAATAATATGATAGTTGGATTATAATTGTTAGCATGAAACATGAATTGGTTAAATGGTGGGACATTGATTTGGAAATAGAATGATGATGGGTTCACCTAGTTTTTAGGCACACTTTAAAAGGAAAAAGTGGGTTAGTAGAGAAGGTTTTGCAAGCTGGAAAATATACCCAAAAAGAGAGCACGAAAATTTGAGATTTAAGAGAAGGCTAAGGAGGCAATTGGTGTAGGGAGAAATCTTAATCGCCAAAGCTTTAAGTAAAGGAAAACCAGGTTAGGGGAGTTTCTTACGTTCATTTGATGTTTTGGTATGAATTGTATGATCATAAGAATCATTATTTTAGGAATTCTTAAATCCTAGATTATTTTGATGTATCACATAAATTCTTTTTTTTGTTTCCGGGGTAATCTTGTTATATTGCCTTTGCTTTGAACGGTATATTATTCTTTTGAATCCAGTACCAACTGGCATCATTCCCCCTAAAACAACGTTCTCTTTCAGACCTTTCAACCAATCTATGATGTTTTGGTATGAATTGTATGATCATTATACGTAAATTATGAATGGTTGTTAATTGCTCTGTGTTTCTGCTGAAATTCTGGAAATTTTCCAGAAACTGCTTGGCGGGCTATACATAGCTGTCAGGCGGCTCATCCATTTTGCATGTGTTTTCTGTGTTTCTGGATGCAGCGCCTGGCGGTGAGGCTCTGTACCGCCAGGCGACTTAAAGCCTGTATCAATTCTAGGTTGTTTCTGGATGAAAGGCCTAGCGGTATTCGTTAATCTGCCAGGCGACGCGAATTTGTGATTTGATTTCCACTGTTCTACACGTTCTGGCATGATTCTGATCGGGGAAAAATCACGGGTTAGATCTTAAAGGATGATTTGACATAGTGATTCGTTGAAATTAGTGTAATTACTGGTGGAAATTAATGGAACAGTGCAAACGATATGTTAGGGTTAACAAGTTGGGAAAATTGAAAGAGATGGATAATTATTGTGAAATTGAACTGTAATCTAAGCTGAAAATGGTTAGAGTTGATCAATGTACTATTGTTATTAGGCGCCTGGTTGAAACAGAGGGGTATCAGACTGAAATATGTGTAAGAAAGAGTAGGGTGCGGGAATAGGGTAACTGACGCAACAGAACTGGATATGTGTTCCAGAACTGGTGTGCCGCCTGACGATTTATAGAGCGCCGCCAAGTGATGGCGTGAGATCAGAAACACTCTTGAGATGTTTGGGTATGCTGGGTCTGATTTGAATACTATGGTAAACCTGAAGGAGGACAACATTGAACGAATAGTGAAAATATCCTTTTTGGTATTAACTTGGGAGTTGATGAGTAACTTGGAAAGGGAAGAAAATGAGAACAAATATATGACGGGAAATCTGTGATCACAATTGGGTTTGGGCGGAAATGCTTGACATAGGTTAGTATATATTTCACCAATTTTAGCTAGTTGAATTGAGGGTTGAATTAGCGAGAGTAGCAACATGCGTATAAGAAACCAATAGCCTATTAGATATAGGGTATGAAATAGTAGTGGTATGGTAAGGATCAACCTAATAGGTTACTACCTATGAATGGAGATGTTAGTCATAAGCTGGTAAGAGGTGCAAAAATTATATGTGAGATGAGTATGAAGAGTTTAAGGAAACCAACCGTGTCTATGATGGGGTGGAGAAATCACATGAGGGTGAAATCAGGTAGTATCACACTGATCGATAAGGGAAATTCATTTTTTTTGAAGTGAGAGTGCATGCTAGTGGATATCAAAATGGATAAGTGCAAAAAGACCAATACAGCTAGTAATACTGGTATAGCGCCTAGCGGGGATATTGGAACCGTCGGGCGGTAGCGAAGGATTAGTGGGGTCCTGGAATTGGTGGCACCTGGCGGACAGGAAGGTTCCGCCAGGCGATAGCGGTGGAAATAGTGGCCTCTGAAGCAGCGTCCACCTGGCGGTGTGGACGGTTCTGCCAGGCGGTTGTTGCAGACTTTGTAATTATTTTGAGGCGCTTGGCGCCTGGCGGTACGTATCCCCCGCCAGGCGGTTTGGAAGCGGATAGCGCTTAGCGGTACGTGTACCCCGCTAGGCGATTTGGTTGTTGTAAGTGCTAGTTATTGGACTTTGTAAGGTGTTCTACAAGACTTTTGGTGATGATTCAAAGGTAAGATTGCTGGGTTCCTTGATTTGAGCTCGGAACGTATCCCTTAAGTTGAGCTCGGGATATGGGTTAAGCACGTACATTCCTCGAGTTGAGCTCGGAACGTATCCCTTGAGTTGAGCTCGGGATAGGGGTTAAGCACGTACATTCCTCGAGTTGAGCTCGGAATGGCATCCCTCGATTTGAGCTCAGGATGGCAAATGAACACGAGGAACCCTTGAGTTGAGCTCGGGTTGGCGAGTGTTGCCGGTGTGAGTGTGCTGGTTGTGGCCAGTACAGATGGGTCTAGATAGATTGCCCTCCTCAGTAAATTGCTGACGAGTTTGGTAGTCTTGGGACATTACGGACTATGTTCGTATTTGGGGACTCCACCTGGCGTTACGGTGTATGATCCGTGGCATTGGTTCCCACACGTGCTCTGTTAGTTGTGGCCGATAGGTTTGGCAGCAAATTATCTTGGGTTAATCATTAGAAGAGGTAGAACACGAATGGTCTGGTTGTGGCTAGATGATAGAGAATAGAGAAAGAGATCGTATATTGGTTCTTTGCAGAAAATATAGATATATGGTTGGTTATATATTTATTATTATGATGTAAGTTGATTTCATAAGCTCACCCTATCTGTTTGTGTTTGGCGATGATCCTGTACGCGGTACACGTGAGCAGAGGATGTTGATGCAGGTGGTGCCGGTGATGCTTAGATACGGAGCGGGGGATAGCATGGGAGACTTTTTTATGGCTTTATGTTATTTGTATTTTGAAATAAAATGTAAAAGTCTATGAGACCGTTCTGGATTATTCAGTTTTTGTAATCTTGGATTTGGACTTTAATATTGAAATTATAAAAGTTTAAATTTCCTGCGCTTTTGGGAAATGAAGTTTATTCATAAATGCAACATCTTTATGATATTATTAGCTTTATTTATTTAAATCAGTAATATCCTGACGGGATGTTACAGTGGTCGACATCGTCGGCGTCGTCGGCATTAGCCTTGGCCAACCATGAGTGGGTAAGGGTTGGTGCCGCTCACGTAGAGGAGCAAGAAACCCTCTCTTTAGGTTTTTATGTTTTGAGAGTTATTTTGGGGTTGGGCTTAAATCTGGTTCTGTTAACTTCCTGCACCACCACTTTTAATATTTTCACTCTCATGTGTATTGGGATTGACCATATTTTACTTCATGCACCTCCTGATGTTTACAAATCTCGCACCCCCTAATGATTACTATTCCCACACCCTACATTAGTAAGTTTTTGTTTGTTTGATTTGGGTTAAAATACTTTCTACTCTGTGCACGACCATGTTTTACTGATCACACAATTCATTAGTGTTTTATTTTTTTATCTTGGGCTTGTTTGTTATTTTACTCACTACAACTCATGTCTTACTGTACACACCACATTTACTTCATGCACCTCCCACTAATTACTCATGCACCCTCATATTTTTTTTTCCACTTTTATCCTTCTTACTTAAATTTCATCTTTTTAGTTTTTCTAAAAAATAAAAATATTTTAGAATTATAAAAATTACAAAAAAAAAATAGAAATCTAAAAAATGAAAAAAGTCTTCTTTCTCTTTATCGTGTCTGTCTGGTTGCTCGTGTCGAGTGACATTGATTTTCAAATAATTTAATAATACGAAAAATAGTTTTCCCTTGTCATCTTTTGGTGTCTTTCCGTTCGTTGCGTCGTGTGACACACATATTCCCAAATACTTCAAAAATACCAAAAGAAAATATAAAATTTTCAAAATATAAAAATATTAACATTTTTAAGCAAAAAGTCTTTCTTAAGAACTACGTGATCCTTGATTCTCCATTGTGAGATACATAAGAGCAAGGTCCGTCCTTGTTAGGTTCACCTAAAAAAATCAAATTATTTCCCAAATAGTTTTCTAAATATCTTATAAAGAACTATGTAACCCTGATTTCTCATGTTGAATGAGAATACATAGGACCAAGGTCAATCCTTGTCGACCGGCCGCTTGCGCCGTGTGACACACCTAGGTATGTCAAAAAAAGCCGTACCTGCGGGTATCCGCAGATAAAACCCGCAATGGGTAGGAAACTGATATTAAAAATGGATACCCGCTACCCGCGGGTACGGGTTTTTTTGATACCCGCATGTTAACGGGGCGGATACGGGTATCATAGTATCCATACCCGTGGATACCCGTACCCGCTAAACTTTAATTTACAAAAGTACCCTTATATATATATATATATATATATATATATATATATATATATATATATATATTCGTAAAAAACATTCTTGCCTAATTTTTTCTAAGTTGCACATCTTGTCTTCTGTCTTCATTCTTCAAACCTCAAGTATTGGTACCTTGTCTTCTTCCAAGTACACCCCTTGATATCCTTCTCTTTCCTTTATTTGAAATTGGGCATATACATCATATCCTATATAGACAATGACGTTTATGGTACGCTTATTGTCAAATGATGGAATCAAAATAAGAATATTTGGCACGTGGCAATTGAGATTTATTATTTGTTTATTTTTTAGGAATCAATTGGAGAAAGTGAATTTTTTGATCAAAACACTAATTAAAGAATTTTCATTGTGTTGAACGTCGTTTTATATTTACTTTTATAATTATTTGGACTTGTATGAACTTGAGTTTATTTGAACTTTATTTAAATTTATGACAGTGATGCATTTTATTTTATTTTATTTGAATTTATCATTGAATATTTGTTTTTTAAATAATTTTATAAATACCCGCGGGTAGCCGTGGATACCCGCGGATATGAAAAAAATAGGCGGATACCCGACGGATATGGATATGGGTACAGGGCGGATATTTATCCAGCGGGTAGGGTACGGTGGAGCTACTACCCGTACCCTACCCGCCCCGTTGACATCCTAGACACACATATTTCCAAATAATTCAAAAATACCAAAAAAATATAAAATTTTCAAAATATAAAAATAATAACATTTTCAAGCAAAAGGTCCTTTTTAAGAACTACGGGATCCTTGATTCTCCACTGTGAGATACGTAGGAGCAAGGTTCGTCCTTGTCGGGTTCACCTCCAAAATATCAAATCATTCCCAAATAGTTTTCTAAATATCTTATAAAAAGCTACGTAACCCTGATTTCTCATGTTAAATGAGAATATGTGGGACTAAGGTCAATCCTTGTCAGACCCAAAAAATCATAAAAATATTTTTATTTCTTTTTAGTATTATTGTCTCATTACTTTTGGGGAAAATTAACATTTTGAAAACCACATCAATTTCGCAAATCTAATTATAGGTACCACCTTCGGGCGGGCGCTGTAGGGTTCTAACACCTTTCCTACGCGTAACCAACTCCCGGATCCGAAAATATGGTTTTTTTTTTTCGCAGAATTGCTTTATCTTTATGGTTTTCCATAGTTTTCCAGAAATAACTATGGTGGGGACTCCAAAATCTCTTTTCAAACTCGTTTTCCTTTTTGGTTCGCCATCTCGTCACGATTTCGATTGTGGCAGAAAGTAACATTGACCTTCACTAACACCATCCCTATAATTTTTATGCATTATGAGCCCTAGTTTCTCGATCTTCATAAAGTTTAGGTTTCGACCATCCTAAAGTCTGACTATCAATTGCCCATGTGTAATTTACCTTATTAACCTTTAATCCTATAACGAATCTTGATCTCTTAAATTATTTCTTTCCATTTCTCGACACCCCTAAAAATAAGATATTATTGTTTTGATATTCATATGGTTTTGTAATTAGATGAGATGTGATAAACAAACTTAGACCTTATTAGTACTTAACATATGTTCCCACATGTTATATTGGTTTACTACATTATTATCAAGCCATAAAAAAATAAACAAATATTATGATATTAAAACTTTATATTATAGAAACATAATTATAGTAGGATGTTGCCTGCTTTTAATAAGTCATATTGCTTAACAGATTATATAATGACAAGTAGAATGTCGACTTGCTTTTAACAAGTTTTCTTCTCCTAAACTATTTAGGATTGTTAAAACATAAATATTAAGAAATAAATTATATTTTATTCATATTGTGAAAATGTAGAAAGATGATATCACAATCAAAACCATAATAAATACATAATTTAGAACATATATGAAATAATATAACAAATCTTAGTACTAGTAACTATAAACATATAGGCATTAATAAAAAATAAATAAAACCATAGTCAAGGCAGAAAATCAGGTATATAGACCTTAATTTAAAAAAAAAAAGATTTATAAGTCTAAAATGATAGTTAGCTATAAAAAGGACTAATAAGGCTAGGAAAAAACACAAAATACTAAATTCTAGAATTGACATCCCTCTATAAATCTCGCTTCTAGACATCAACCGTACTAGTTCAAAGTTGAGCTTTCCTTAAACTGATCCTTGCTTATCATGTGGTTGAAAGCTCTCATTCTTTGAAATGCTCCTTCCTCCAACCCATGATCCTTTCCTCGAACTTCCTTTGACCAAGCCTCCTATTATATGGTCCTCTTTACTTTTTGCTATCATCACCTCCTCCGCCTTGATATATGATTTCACACCGGATTTGGCCTCGGTCATATCTTAAGGTTGCCTTTGTATTAAGGACTCTGCAAAAGGTCCTACTTGCAAGCTTTTTACGAAAGTATCAATGAACATTCCTTCATTCATTTGTGGTATTTATATAATGACTTCATTAAAATGCTCCAAGTTCATTTTCAAGGATTCACCCATTTGTTGACCAATATCAAAAAGGTCTCTAAATTTTGGTGGCTTCACTTTGTTTGCTACAAGGTGAGCCATAAACAATCATGAAAATACATCAAAAGATGTTATGGTTCCGTATGAAAAACTATTGAACCAATCTAATGCAATTACCATTAGTGTTCTTGCAAACATTTTGCATCTTACTCCATTTGATCCCCAGATGGGTTCCAAAATGTTCTAACTAAGAGATATGACGACCTCTTTGCTAGAACATTGAGTGCGTTGTGTTTTTCTTAGTTAAACCAATCCTTTTCACGGCCAAGTAATGTAACACCCCATTTAAAAAAATAATCTTAATTAAATAAAATGTCACACAAGATAGTATACAAAGTAAAGTCATGGAGTATAGACGCTACTCCTTACAATTATCCAAAAGAAACTAGGAATGAATTAGGGCACACCACGATGCCAGTAATAAAATAGCGTAAGGGATCGACAATATTCAAAATAAATCCCAAAGACAAGACAATACATGGCCTTAGCCCTAAAATAAAACTCAATCAGCGGAATCCAACCCAAATAGGCTATGCAGCAGAATCTCCATTATCTTGTTGACCACGAGGAGTTCTTGCATCTGCTCCCATCAATAAATTGATGATCATCGCAAAAGAGAAAACCACACGCACAGAACATACAACAAGTAGAAAGGGTAAGCTACAGTAGAAAATGATTTATCATACAGTCACATACACTTTCATAGTCGAAAATACATATATCAACCAATCATGTTATGACTTTCAAAAATACACTAAGACTCAAGACACGACTCATCCGGATACATATAATTAGTCAGATTCAGCGGATGCTTGCACTTGTGGTGGCCTTTACTGCTCTACTTAGCTAATTGTTACAATGTTTCATTCCCCTACGCACAAGGTTAGCCTTAAAGGGTCTCAAGCCTCCTACTACTCTCACCACCTGAGTCAGTACACTCTACTTGAGATTAACTAACTCTTTAGAGTGTCAGGATGCAATCCTTAACTTGAATCTTTACTAAATTATATAAATGAGGCACCACCATAAACTCTCACTAACAAGGGTCATGGAATTACGTCCTGACCAATGAGGCACCACCACGCAACCAACATGGAATTATGTCCTCACCAATGAGACACCACCATGAGATCTCACCTAGAGTTCCATGGAATTACGCCCTGACCAATGAGGCACCACCACGAAGCTATCGTGGAATTACGTCTTGACCACACCAACGTCATTTTCCATCAATCAATATAACATTATTGCTCATACCAATTTCATGTCACTTTTATAACCAACCATCTCATACTCATTACACGCCAAGATCATGCCAAACTCATCATTCACAACCCATAAACCATTTTACTCATGCATATTCACTCATCACATGCTTTAACATAGCAATCCAACTTAACAACACATTATGCAAACGATTTTGGAATTTTAGAAATAAAACTACAGCTTGTGTAAAGTGTAAGACCCGGGAAAAATTAAATAGTTAATTAAATAATTATTTAATAAATGCGGGTAATGAGAACCTTTAAGATAATAAATGCGGAATGTTATGACGTGAAAAAGTACTAGCTCAAATGGTTGAGAGTACTTTGATTGTGTGAGAGGACTTGGGTTTGAGTCCTATGTATGCCATTTTTGTGTGTTATTAAATTAGTATTATTTTTAAATATATATTAATTATTTTGTGGAATGTGATAATATGTGAATCATATTAGTTAGCATGAAATATGATTTGGTAGGATGGTTTGGCATTGATTTGGCATTTGCATGGTTGTGGGTTCAAGTCTTGGAGAATTCAAACTCAACTTTATTTTTGGCTATTTTTAGTTTTGATTTGAAGTTGAAGGGTTAAAGGCAACCCCAGCAAAGGGTGGCTGGAAAACAAATCAATTAAGTGTGCTTGAATGACAATTACACCTTCCCTTAATGCCAATTTCGTTTTAGGTTAATTAAGCTTAGTTAAAACACCATTAAGAGACTTTTGAGATAGAATGATAGTGTTCTTGAGTCTGCCATTATTTTTACACGGTTGGAGAAGGGAATTCAGAGAGGAAACGTGAGGTAGAGGTGGAAAAGGATACTGGTTTGGAGGAGAGTCTCGGGGACTCCATTGGTAATCCAAAAAAATTCTCAAATTCCAATTTTAAGCGAGGAAACCAGGTTAGGGGAGTTGTTTACATTGATTTTATTTTGGTTATGATAGAGTGTGCCTTGTATGGATGAAATCGCATGTGTACCTTTTGTTTTGCATTATTTTTCGTAGTTTTCTGAATTTTACCCAAAAATTGCCTGGCGGGCCTTCAGCCCGCCAGGCGACTCATACTATCAGAGCCCAAAACTGAGTTTTTCTCCATGCATCGCCTGGCGGCTAGGGGCTGTCCGCCAGGCGCTACGAGTTGGTTGGTCCAGTTCTTGCGGGTTTTGGGTGTTCCGTGATGCTAGAACGTTTGGGGTTTATTTGAATGATTGGTATGGGTGTGATTACCTGTAATTTTTCATTGGTGGAATATTGCATGAATTGCATCTGAAATTGAGTCTTAGAATTCAGATTGGGATTTTGGGAGGAATGTCATATATGATGATTATGAGTAGTGTAGTTGTTATTTGGAATCAATGATAATAAGAGTGCATTCGGAACTTGAGGTGTGGTATATGTGAGAGTACATCGACTTGAGGGGGAACTTTGAAATTGTAGGGTTTGTGAGTCACCATGAATGCGAGAGAAATCTAGGCAGAACCCAATTTTTCACGCACCGCCTGGCAGTACTAAGGCTGCCGCTAGGCGACCTGTCAGTAAAGTAGCAGGTTTGTTTTGGATGGTGGTCTGGTCATGGGTGCGTTGAAGGGGACCATTATGAGAAGTGTTTTGAGTGGTGATATGTTGGGATTGTGTTAGCTATGATATTTAAATGATCAATGTGGGATGAAACGCGCAAATGGGGTGTCCCTATATATTGGTTGCTGCAGTGGCAGTTTGGTTATCCAAGTATAGGGGCAACACTGATCAAATTGGTAGTGGCTTGAGTAATAGGAGTATTAAACGGTAAGATTATATTGAATACGGGGACAGGTTTGGGTAATGAATGGTGAAAAGGATGTGGGCATGATATAATTAAATTGGCACAAATGGTGTATATTGTTGTACTTTGGGTCTAGCATTGTAAAGTGGATAATTTGTATTGTGGTAAATGGTGGGTATAATATTTATATTTTATGGCTTGTTCTTTTGAGACTCAAGTGAGGCATGTTGAGATGTGATAATAGTTGATTTGGGCATGAACTAGTTGTACATATTAAATTCTGGTTGGTTGTACGTCTTGAAATGCTATAATTGATGAGTGATAGATATTTTATGTTTGGGGTCTACTAAGACTTGTAAAAAGTGCTAAAAAAACCAGTACCATTGAGATACTGGTATGGCGCCTGGCGGTGCGGGGCGAGCCGCCAGGCGACAAGACTTTAAATCAGTGGCAATGGTCACTGTCTGCAGGAGGCGCCTGGCGGTAAGGTTGTGTCCGCCAGGCGGTGACGGAGCTGTGTGACTCCTATTTGGATAGTGTCATCTGCCGGTAGGGGTTTGACCGCCGGGCGGTTTACTGTTAGTTTTCGCCTAGCGACGTCTAGGTGGCGCCAGGCGGTTTTGGTTGCTGTGAAATTGTTTGTTGTGTGGATTAGTGGACTTGAGGGACTAAGTTTGCTTACCTTTGTGCTTGGGCTTGATGGACTAAGTCCAATAGGGGTCTGGGATGTGCTTGGTGGTGGGACGCATGATGGGCATGGAAATGGTTAGTTCCCGTCAGCTACTATTGGTTGAGGAGTCCTCAGTATGGTGATTACATGCGTCGGACGCACGATGGGCAAGGAATAGTTTTATTCCCGTTGGCTGCTATTGGGAGAGGAGTCCATAGTTTGGTGATTGCGTGCGTGCCAGGGTCCAAGCTAGGAAGGCTTGGATGTTTTTCTACAGACAAGGAGTTTGTGGGGCTAGACTATGAGCGGGATAGGCTCGTAGGGTTGGACCACGAAAGGGATAGTTTCGTGGGAGCACAGTAAAATCCCAAGACCTAGTTTTATGCATATGACTCATGAAGGACTATGAGATCAGGGATGGGTAATTTGGAATAATGAAATATTTATGCAGATTTATTTTCTTGGGATGGGAGTCATATTTATTTTTATATATATACATGCATAGCTCACCCTATCTGCTTGTGTTTGGCGATGATCGGATAATTTATTATCCGGGAGCAGATGATTTGACAGGTGAGCCAAGAGACGCTTGATTTCTGAGAGCGGGATGAAATGGGAATTTGAAGACTTTAATCTTTTACTTATTTTCATACTTTTGAATATTAACCATTTTAATTATTTTATGGTTTGTAATAAATTCGGATTGCGAACATTTATAGTGTATGCAACTTCGTAATTTAATTTTCCCGCGTTTTGGGGAAAGTACCGTTATAAATGAGGTTTGGTAGTTAATAATTTATTATTTATTTTATTATATTTATTTCAAAAGTAATATTTCTGCGGGATGTTACATAAAGCTCCAATTTTTTTTTTTATTTATATTCAAATTAAATATGATTGAATCAAGAACCAAATGAAACAAGAACAAACTTAATTGAATAACTATAAAGAAAGTTATGTACCAAACAAGCAACAAAGGTTAATGTTGTCAACAACCAAACTACAGTGATCTTGCGATAAAAACTTTTCTCACTACAGAGCTCCGATTCAAGATCGGACTGGCCAAAGTCAAGAACTATGTGTTAAGGATTAGCTTTTAAAATATCAGCTCTATCCAACGGTTAACGAAGTAGGAACCTTCATTTTACGAAACGTGTGCAGTGTTATCAACAACCAAACTACAATGATATTACGATAAATACGGCTCTCACTATAGAGCTCCAATTCAAGATCCGACCGGTAAAAGTCAATAATTATGTGTTAAGGATCAGTTGTTAAAATTACAGCTCGATTCAACGGTTAACGAAGTAGGAACCTTCATTTTATGAAAAGTGTGCAGTGCAAAAAAAAAGTAGCGTCACATCAATCAAGTATACTCGCATACCATACATTTTTATTCGACCAACATCTTCATTCAAGCATCACAGCCATACAAACATACCAAAAATCGGCAAAATAACTTTAAAAACATAAACCGTAGCTTCCCTTACCTGGAAAAAAGCTAGCCCAAGACGTCGACACCTAAGCCAACGAGCACAATAGCTCTAGGAGCATATTCGAGAGCTGGGAACAGTGGCACAGATTGAAAACGAGGTTATCAAAGTGCACTCTGTTGGAATCACGAAACAAAGCTTAGAAAAAGAGAGGGTACGGGTTGAGAAGCAACTTACGTGAAATAAAATGAGTTTCTTCTAACTCAAAGAAGAGTGGGAGCCAAACCCTAATAGAGCTCACATAGCAGTAAAAGGGAGAGGGGGTGAGAAACTGTTTTTCTGAAAAGTGCAGAATGAGAGGGGTTAGGGCTAGTTTAGGGGTTTTGGGCACCCTATGGACCAAGCTTAAGCCCAACTGATTAGGGCATGCCCTTAAATATAAGGAGCATAAAAAGTATATGATTATTGGAACTACAAATTAATGGAAATGGAGTTCAATTGGACGGTTGGGTCATGCTGCGGGAAGTTTGGAATTTTCTAAGTGCAGGAAACTGGGTTTTAGGCAAGAACCTTGATGCACCGACTGGCAGTCAATAAGGCTCCGCCAGGAGACGCTGGTGAAAATGTAGGGACGAGTTTTGGTGTGTGGTGCTGGGTTATTCTAAACCCTAATATTTATAGTAATAAGAATTGGACAACGTGGGTTGTGGGGTAGCCAATTCATGGGAATATGTGTGGGAGATTATGCTAAAACTAGAACTGTTAGGTTATTGGAGTAAATGGCTTAGTGTAGATTCTATGGTGGTGAATCATGATTAGTAACCTAGGATATAGGAATAAGATGAGCCTGACTTGGATTATAGCATATGGGATGTATAATGTGTAATTAATAAGTAGACTCCTAAAATTTTGTGAGGTTAATGGTAGGTTAACACTATGAATTATTAAGAGAAAGGGAGTGTTATGGGTATTGTTTGAGGTGGGTAATAGAACTGGTATGACTACAAAAACATGTGAATGATGGATAATTCATTGGAGCATAGATTGATCTTAACTAATTCTAAGTGATGGCATAATTATGTTGGAGAATACATGTGGGGATAAAAATGATAGTAAGTCATATGAGAGGTGGATTCTAGTCATGTTGCATGGAAGGTAGGTACTTAACAGTCCTGTAGTGTGTTTTTCATGATTTGATTGTGTTAAAGGGTGTCCAGGATTGTAAAAATTAGTAAAAGATGTTGTTGGTGTAGCGCCTAATGGTGAGGTTTGAATCGCCAGGCGATGACTACAAAAATAAGGGGTCATTGGAACGCTTGGCGCCTGGCGATGAGGGTGATTCCGCCAAGCGATAACGGTGTGGGCAATGGCCACTGAAACACGTGGTGCCTAGTAGTGAGAATGGTTTTGGTCCCAATTTTCGTCAAGTTTTTTCAAATAAGTCCTAATTTTGGTTTTGTGTTCAAATAGGTCCCAATTTTCGTCAATTTTGTTCAATTAGGTCCCTTTTTGCTAACACCGTTTAAATCATTAACGGCCATGAACAGTGACTGCCACGTGTCACTTCGTGATTTTTTTGAATTTTTTTTTTTTATTTTTTTTTTTAATTTTTTTTAAAAAAAATTAATTTTTTTAATATTTTTTTTGAATGTACACGTGTCAACCTAGGAGCGTGCCACATGTCACTTCATGT
>Ga0214545_1002750_pt1 | contig 33841 bp, 26 predicted proteins | sample CNSS4metaG_FD_160064 | JGI IMG/M metagenome (GOLD analysis project Ga0214545, IMG submission 160064) | Root nodule microbial communities from cowpea collected in UCLA plant growth center, Los Angeles, California, USA - CNSS4 | ecosystem: Host-associated > Plants > Roots > Nodule | place: USA...
TTATAAATATACTTTTATTTTGTTATTTTGTTTATTAAATTAATAACATTACAATATCATCAATTATTAATATAATTCAAAAAATGCGTACACACAGGCGCGATAGCGCCTGTGTTTACACTAGTTTAATATAAAAAGCGTTATATTTTAAAAATTAATCTTATTCATATTTATTTGAGATATTATTTATATTTAAATTAACTTTTTTTTAATAAATGGTGAAAAGAAGTAAAATAAAATTAGTTAAAATTTATTTATTTATTTATTCTTACTTTATGACTTTTACTCTTGGGCCTCTCGCTCCACTCCAAGCCCACAATCACAACGGAGCAAGCTCGAAGGTGAATAAACTGAACAGGCACTGAAAATTACAAAATTGTGGACACGCGCACAAGTTAGGGTTTCGGCCTGAAAATCAAACACAGTTACACTTCCCCGCGTGTTCACCGTTAGATTCAAACTTCGCCAGTAGCAGCACTCGCCCAAGCTCGAAGGAAATGGAAAACGAGAAGAAGGAACCACCGTCATTGGGAAAGCGAAGAGAACCAGAACTCCCAGTTACAGTGCCAGACACGGCTTCGAAGCTGAAACGACCTCGCAGCGCTGAGCGCACGTGCGTCCACGAGGTCGCCGTTCCGAGCGGTTATGTCTCAAGCAAGGACTCCGAGCTCCACGGAACTCTCTCCAATCCTCTCCACAAGGGTCCCATGGCGAAGTCATATCCCTTCACACTCGACCCCTTCCAACAGGTTTCCATCGCGTGTTTGGAGCGCAACGAGTCCGTTCTAGTCTCCGCCCACACCTCTGCCGGCAAAACCGCCGTTGCCGAATACGCCATTGCCATGTCCTTCCGCGACCGGCAGCGCGTCATCTACACGTCTCCGCTCAAGGCCCTCAGCAACCAGAAGTATCGTGAGCTCAGCCAGGAGTTCACCGACGTCGGCCTCATGACTGGCGACGTCACGCTCTCACCGAACGCCACGTGTCTCGTCATGACCACCGAGATTCTCCGCGGAATGCTCTACCGAGGCTCCGAAGTCCTGAAAGAAGTGGCGTGGGTTATATTCGATGAAATTCACTACATGAAGGATCGCGAACGAGGCGTTGTATGGGAAGAGAGTATAATTTTTCTGCCTCCGGCGATTAAGATGGTGTTTCTCTCCGCAACTATGTCTAATGCGACGGAATTTGCGGAGTGGATTTGTAATATCCACAAGCAGCCTTGTCACGTTGTGTACACTGATTTTAGGCCTACGCCGCTTCAGCACTATGCGTTTCCCATCGGAGGGACTGGGCTGTATTTGGTTGTAGATGAGAATGAACAGTTCAGGGAGGATAATTTTCTGAAGCTGCATGATACTTTTGGGAAGCAGAATTCGGCTGATGGGAGGAGAGGAGGGAAAAGCGGTGGAAGAGGTGGGAGAGGTGGCAATACTTCTGGTGGTTCTGACATTTACAAGATTGTTAAGGTTAGTTTAACACTTTTGTTTGTTGTTGTTCTTGGTCAAAGGATGTTTTACGACTTATTTGGAATGTTTTACGACTTTCTTAGATTAGTCATAGATGAATTTAGAGTTATTACGATTTTCTTGATCCCTTTGGGATGTTTTCTTACATTTTTTTTTTATCTTGAGTCTTTTGTAGTTTGGAAAAATACTCTGCCTTATTAAATTATTGCCTTTCGTATGGAGGACTTCTTATCCCCATTTCTCTATTTTTCTTGTCTCAATAAACTACTCAATTGAAAAAACTAGTGCTCGGTCTTTATTTGAGCTAGTGTGTTTCCTATTTTTCAGATGATAATGGAACGGAAATTCCAACCTGTTATCATCTTTAGCTTCAGTAGAAGAGAGTGTGAACAACATGCAATGTCTATGTCCAAGCTTGACTTCAACACCCCAGAAGAAAAGGAAACAGTGGAGCAAGTTTTTCGAAATGCAGTGCTATGTTTAAATGAGGAAGACAGGTGCTTACCTGCTATTGAGCTGATGCTGCCTCTTCTTCAGCGCGGGATTGCTGTCCATCATTCTGGACTTCTTCCTGTTATCAAAGAATTGGTTGAGCTTCTTTTCCAGGAAGGTCTTGTAAAAGCCCTATTTGCTACTGAAACAGTAAGATTTTATCCAGCTTATGATTTCTTTCTTTCTTTTTCTTCTACTTCTAGAATGAGTCTCGGATGCATTTTTTTTTTTCAGTTTGCCATGGGTTTGAATATGCCAGCGAAAACAGTTGTATTCACTGCTGTTAAGAAGTGGGATGGTGATAGTCACCGATATATTGGGTCTGGTGAATATATACAGGTGAGAGATAATATATTTTTGAGTGATGGTTGTTGTTAATATATTCATTCTGGTGCCCACGTCATTATTATTATTGATTTGCTCCTTCAGATGAGTGGTAGGGCTGGGCGACGAGGCAAAGATGAGCGGGGAATCTGTATCATAATGATTGATGAACAGGTGAGTATTTTGGTGGTCAAATTTGTTGTGTTGCCTAAATTTGAGAGCTTTTGCATAAGATTCCACTATTAGATCTCTATCTTTTTTGTTAATGTTGAGTCCTTTTTTTTAGCCTTATGGTGTGGTGTTCTATCTCCTAGTGTGGGATAAGGCTTTTGTTGTTGGTGTCCAAACAAAAAAAATAGTGTAGTTCCTGCTCCTTCACCAACATCTGAAATCATACAGATCTCTTCTCTTATGTCCAACACAAGTTGGCTTATTTCAAGTATATTCTTAATAGCCACTCCTTTCTTTTATTGTCTAGGAGTTTTAAAAAATAATGATGCTATGTAATAGGAAAAGGTTTAAAAAATAATGAAATTGTGTAGGATTCTGTATTACGTTGATTGGCTCACCTCTCAACTGGTATATGTTTTAAAACCCATTCAATGTTTTAAAACCCAAATAGCCACCTCCTCACACATTCCAGCTATATCTTCTCTCAAAAGTCTCCTGCAACCCTAGACATAGTACTGCACAATGGTTGTGGGCCACCAAAGATGTCCACAAAATCATCACCATACGTGGCCGGAAGAGATTAATCTGAGAGATGGGTGAGAGAAGGGTCAAATGAGTGGACGGGTGACATATTTTGAGGATAGGTGCTCTCCTGGTTGTTACAGCTGGCCACTACAGTCGCAACACCATGGCACTGCTATGGAAGCATTTTGAAGTAGATACCAATAATAGTATTTGTGTCTATACATTAATATGTCGTTCAAGTATTGTACTCACTTTTTTACATAATATTACGCTTTGTATGTCTTTTGAGAATAAAAAATAGAGAATGAAATTATGCACACCATTGAATGTCTTTCTTGCGACTAAAATAGGATTTTTTATAATTGGGAACATGGTAAAAAATAATATCTGTTAAAACATTATCGCAAAATTAATGCAAATTTTTCAATATTTTCGAAATGAGAATTTGAGTTTGACTAAAAGTATTTTCTAGTGGTTTTATATATTCATTATTTATTACATGTAAAACCGGAATTAAGTCAACTTTTTTTTTCTTAATTTATATTAAGTATTAATTCATTACAACCGTATACTGTGTCTATCCCTCCATATCACACATCGGACAGAGTAACATACTGCGTACCCATAGCTGTATAAAAGAAATAAAGCACACGGGGCAAGTATTCAATGACCCAATGCATTACGTTTAGAAAATATCCTTCTTTTTATTACAAATGCATATGCAGGAAGGTAAAAAATTTTATCTAATAAGTTAGTCTGGTGAAGATTCAATGCATAAGCTTGAGTTCGTTTTGAACCACTTTTCAATTGAGTGTTTAAAGCAACACTGCAATTAAATTGGTAAATGTGAAAGAGTTCTTCACAGAAACTAATTAGCTAGTAAAGTATTTTGAATAAATCAAGCCATTGGTTTGAGTTTTTTTTAAGTCAAGTAGTTTATTTAGTGTTATTTTGTTGAGAAAGAACATGTTACTTTTTAGTTGTGCTATTCGTCACACCCTACGAACGAGGAAGTTACTAGGTTGGTTAGTTGTGATATGTATAAATTTGTTTCTCTTTTATTTTCCCTTCATACATTTATGTAAACGGAATCTGTTTATTTTTGGTGTGAAAATCTATTATATAATTTGTGTTCTGTTTTATTTATACCTCACTCATGTGGCATGCCAATGAGACTATAAGTTTGTTTCTGTATATCTTGTTCAGTTTTTTCTTATCTGTTATACAACAGTTCCTTATTTGATAACTAATTAGTTTTACATTGACAAATTACATTTTATATGATTATTTTATGTAGATGGAAATGAATAACCTCAAAGACATGGTTTTGGGTAAACCTGCTCCTTTAGTCAGTACTTTCAGGCTTAGCTACTACTCAATTTTAAATTTGATGAGCCGTGCAGAGGGTCAGTTCACTGCGGAACACGTAATACGAAATTCATTTCACCAATTTCAGTATGAAAAGGTTTATACTGAACCATTTCCTTCAAAATCTTATTAGTTTTTGTTGCACTGAGATCTATATCTTACTAGCATATTCTTATTCTTGTTCAGGCCTTACCAGATATAGAGAAGAGGGTGTCAAAGCTGGAGCAGGAGGTAACTTTGCTTGATGCTTCAGGGGAGGTAATATTTGTTCCTTGGCACCCAGTTTAGTTTTCTTAATTATGTTATGTGTGATATGTTATGTGTAATTATGTTCCTTGGTAACATTTGCATTTTGTTTTATTATGATTTGTGTAGGCTGAAGTGTCTGAGTATCATAAGCTAAAATTGGAAATAGCACAGTTGGAGAAGAAGATGATGGCAAAAATAATTAGGCCAGAAATAATCCTTTATTTCCTTGTCCCTGGTCGATTGGTATGTAATACTGAATTATTATCCATCAGCATGGAAATGATTTTTGAATTATTTTTGTGCTTCTACAGTTTTTCTTTAGCAACAGTGTAAATATTGGTTTGTAGATATATTATATATCTGTTTGTTTTTTGCGCCCCTTTAATGTCTTTGCCTACAATTTGTCATTTTTTATGTTCTTGTTTACTTTGTCTTGTACTTCTTTTCCTTATCTTATGCTTTACTGAGTTAGAATGCACTTTGTAACTTTTTAGGTCAAAATCAGAGAAGGTGGAACTGATTGGGGCTGGGGTGTTGTAGTCAATGTTGTTAAAAAACCTTCTGGAGGTGGTTATATAGTTGATACTTTACTTCATTGTTCACCTTGTTCAACTGAAAACAATTCACGGCCAAAACCATGTCCACCTCGCCCTGGAGAGAAAGGTGAAATGCATGTGGTAAGTTGCTATTTCAAACTGTTACACGATATTTTAGTGTGGAACTTTTCTTTTATCTGAAAAACTTGTTATTTTTTTCTTGGCTGCTCCTTTTTGTAATAGGTCCCTGTTCAATTACCATTAATATCTACTCTTGGTAAACTGAGGGTATCTATACCTTCTGATCTCCGACCCTTGGAAGCAAGGCAGAGTGTACTTCTTGCTGTACAGGAGCTGGTCAATCGATTTCCAGGAGGTCTTCCAAAGCTCAACCCTGTAAAGGTAATTATTTTCCACACAGATGTTGCAAGTTGGTTGTATGTTATTTTTTGTTTTTAATTAGAGTTAGAATAGTTAAATTATTTAGCGATGAATGATCATCAACATTGTTTACTTGGTAGTAGAATCATGCTATTTACGTGAAATATTTGAGAGAAGCTTTTATTAATGTCAACTATAGGAAGAGAGAGACATTAAGCTGAAACAGTATGTTTATGAGACAATAGAAATGCTTGATTTGTATTGGGAAAAAAGAATCAATACATTAAATAGAGATTTTGATATCCTAAAATAGCAAAGATTTGATACTGAAATAAATAAATAAATGTGCTTAATAATACATATATATTCTAGATAATCTTGATTATATAGGATTTGCTATTTTTTTCTATAATTATAACAATCCCCATCTAGCTGGAGTCTAGTAGAATGAACTTAGCTTGATGCAAATATGATCGATCCTTGGTCTCTTGGAGACTTGGTGAATACTTAGGCAATTCTTCACAAGCGTTGACAAATCTAGTGGTGATGTCTCTAGACTTTAGCTTTTTTCTTATGAAATGACAAGCTATCTCAATATGTTGTTTGGTCTTCTTATGAAATAAATAATTGGAGGCAATGTGAGCTTGTTTTTGTAGTTGATCTTGCCACAGAATAGCTAAGTACATACTCTAATAGTCTCCTTTATTGCATTTACTTTGTAACCTCTCTATTTCATTCTCGTTCTGTGTGGTTAAGATTCTTTAACCTCATGATTACTATTGAAATAAAATAAAATATTTTTTTAATATCTAGTCAAAGGTTTGATGGGTGCATTATTTGCCAATTATAAGTCAGAACCATTTAGATTCAGTTGTCTTTATCTCTACTGAATCAAATATTATTTATGTTGTTTCTTCTTTAAAATAATATTTGTAGGACATGGACGTACGGGACTCAGAGATAGTTGAACTAGTTAATCAAATAGAGGAAATTGAGAAGAAAATGTTTGCTCATCCTATGCATAAGGTTTGCTAAATGAACTCCATTTTCACTATCCTTTTTGTTATAAATATGATTTGCCTTTCCTTTGATTTTAATGTTACCTTGATGCTTTGTTACAAGTAGCGCCAAGATGTGGATCAAATAAAATGCTTTGAGAGGAAAGCAGAGGCGAATCATGAAATTCAGCAACTGAAGACAAAAATGCGGGATTCTCAGGTATTGACTTTGCGAAAGTGTCTTTCTTTGCTAGATTTACTTATTAATCCAGAAGACATCTTAGAAGTTTGTAACTGAGTGTGATTCTACTCGACTGTGCCTGTTATGCATTTTTGTGTGTCCAGTATCCATGAGGCTCCGTGCAGATTAACAACTTCAGTTGGTGGATTGTTAATGCGGAGATTTTATTGATGACAAATTGAGTGGACTATTACTGATAACTACAGTCCTTCATTTAATTTTTTGAATCTCCGTTTTCATAATTTAGTTGTTCTTTTGATGGGTTCGATGTTAATAGAAAAATAAAATGTTTAAATTTTCAGCTGCAAAAATTTCGTGAAGAATTAAAGAATCGCTCCCGAGTCTTAAAGAAGCTTGGTCATATTGATGCTGATGGTGTAGTTCAGTTGAAGGGACGGGCAGCCTGCTTGGTTGACACAGGGGATGAGCTCCTTGTTACTGAATTGATGTTTAATGGTGAATTAATATTTGTTTCCTCATTCTGCAATCTGTATAATTTGCAGTTCATTATGTTTGTAATGCGCTTTTCTTCTTTGTCCCCCCATTAGGTACTTTTAATGACCTTGACCACCATCAAGTTGCTGCTCTTGCAAGTTGTTTCATCCCAGGAGATAAATCAAATGAGCAGATACAACTAAGAACAGAGCTTGCAAAGCCCTTGCAACAACTTCAAGATAGTGCAAGAAGGATAGCAGAAGTAGGTGTTTGATCACTTAGCTTGAATCTTTCGGGAATTAAATATAAATGAGATTACCATTTGTTACAGATTCAACATGAATGCAAATTGGATATAAATGTGGATGAGTATGTTGAATCAACAGTAAGGCCATACTTGATGGATGTGATATACTCCTGGTCAAAGGTTAGTTATACCATATTTTTGGCTTGAATGCTTGCCTACTTTTAAGTCATTTACTTGGCACCAAAGCCTCTTAATGGTCTCCAAGTGGGAGTTTGATCCTGGTTGCCCCCCTCTTCCTCTAGTGAAAAATAATTTAATTTAAACTCCAAATTGGTGGGTCTGTGCATTGTCCGTGTTTCAAACCCAAAGGTCTTCTGCATTTGGATTGATGGTTCCTGAGAGTTTGTAATGACGAATGTTATTGAATCTGTGCTGATTGTTGAAGTCATAATGATGTAAAGAGTTCTTTTCATGGAAGAACAAAATTTGGGGTCAAAAGGCAATGTCACATGTACATATGAAATTTAAATTTTATTGTTATTATTAGGCTTAATTAAGGTATAAATATCTGATAAAGTTGGATATTTTCAATTGAGTCCCTATTAAGATTTTGGGGTATATTGAATACTAAAAAAATTTATACTTTTAAATTGAGTCTTTGTAGTTTAATTTTTCTATTAATTGAGTGATGGGACCGATATCCTGTCCTATTACCTTACTTGCCGCAATATGTTATTTTTGTTGAAAGAGAACCTAATGACTAGTATCTCTAGCATTTATTGTAGTCGGGACTGAATGTAAAGAGTTATGAAAATGGTTTCCATAGTCACTTGAAATTATAAAATAATAAAATCATAAATTACACATTATAGAATTTTATAATTTTAAGTGACTCTAAAAACCATTTCCATAACTCTTAACATTTAGTCTCAACTGCAACTAATGCTAGAAGGAGATATTGGTCATTAGAATCTTTTGCAGCAAAATAACTTGTGGCGACAACTAAACAAGTAACATGGTAAGATGGCAGTCTCGTCACCCAGCTAACAAAAAAAATTAAACAACAGGGACATTTTATATATGTGGCTCTAAAGTTCGTTTTATACTGTAATGCTCGATATGCATATACATCTCAGCTTAGTGCAAATAATGGTGGGTATGTGCTCTCTTGTATTGGTGGGAGAAACAAAAATGAAAGATTCACTTGTTTTGGGCATATTAATAATAATATTGCTGGTCTTTTATTTCAAAATTTTCTCCCAGGGAGTAAATTTTGCTGAGATTATACAAATGACTGACATCTTTGAGGGAAGTATCATTCGGAGTGCTAGAAGGCTTGATGAGTTTCTGAACCAGGTAAGCAAATGTTCGCCTAGAAATTACCTCTTAAATATTTAGCTGTTCATGGCTTATAGAATATATAATTGGCATGCTGGATTATTGTCTAAGTTGTCTGAACACATTTTTAGTCATTCAAATTTGGAAACCATCACGAATCTTAGAGTTCTGATTGTCTTGCTTCTTTCCAGTTGCGTGCTGCTGCAAATGCAGTTGGAGAGGCTGACTTGGAGAAGAAATTTGCAGCTGCAAGTGAAAGCCTTCGACGAGGCATTATGTTTGCAAATTCTCTATATTTGTGACGTGGTTTTCCTTTTGTTCTATTCATGGGTATATCCCGGCTGGCAGAAAGTTTACCATCAAATTCAACCTTTGGGGGTGTACCCACTTCTCTTGTAAGCCTATTTGTGTGTAAATATTTGCATTAAACTTTTATTTTAGGGCATGTTGTAAGGTTAGATTGTGACCAATAGTGAAGGTAGTCAATATAGAATGATATAAAAATCTGATCTTGGAAAACATCCTGTCAATAGGTGTGCTATGGTCCATTTATTTTATAGTATTGCCTTCAGAATCCCTTGCCTGCCTTGGGGCTTGGGGAGTGAGGTGCTGAAGATATTTGCCTGTAATTGCGGAATTTTTTTCAATACAATTTTTTATTGATAGTTCATTATTTTACGTTTACTCAAGCTTCTCAGAATGTGTAGTAATTTCTTTTACGGAAACGCGTCCTTGCTCCATGTGACTCTGTCAAGAGATTAAAAGTAATTTGGTAACTTAATTGCATTTGAGATTTTTCTAGCTTGGATGGTCATGATTTCCAAGCCCACCTTTAGATTTGCCACCGTTAAAGATAAAGTTGCATGAGAGAGAAACTGTCGATGACATTTTACATTCTTTATAAGAAATATGAACAAACAAAATTAATACATTCCTTGAAGTAAGAATATAATACAATTTGAATCAATGGTTTAAGGAAGAAAAATATAGTTAACTCTTTTAAATTTAACAAAAATTTAAAAGATTTTTAACATGCAATGTGTGTATAAAGATTTAATTTTTAGCAAAATTTGATATTTTGGTTTGAGTATTGAGAAAACGACAAATTGATTTAATTTATATAAATTTGGAAAAGAAAAATAAGAACCGAAGGATTATAGATTATGAAGTTGATGAACTAAACTTGTTAAATTCAAAATATATGGGTACTAATCGGGTCAAAAAGGGGAATATAGGAGGCAAATTGTTGAGAAAGAGAAAAATATTTAAGGTTTAAATACCTTTTTCGTCCTCATTTTGACAGAATGTTTAAAATGGTCTTCATTTTTACTGAATGTTTAAAATAATCTTTATTTTCGCAATTCATATTTTATTTTGTCAGTGACGCCGTTTAAATTAGTAACGAAACTATCTGTACAGTACGTAACACATCCTAATGCAACTTAATACAAACAGTGTCACCTATACAATGAGGACCATTTTAAACATTCTGTCAAAATGAGGATCATTTTAAACATTTTGTCAAAATGACCGCAACAAACACTAAGAACATGAGGACGAAAAAGATATTTAAGTCAATATTTAATTATGCGTGATTTCTTTGGTTGATGAGAAGTTATTATTTATTATGTGTTTTAGTTTGAAGTTAGATTGTCTCCTTTGTTTGTTAAATACATTTATCCCTTTTTCCATTTGTCCCTGAACACATTTCTATCTTTTTCCTTTCTTGTGCAATCTTTGGATGCTTGTCTTGACTATCTCAAACACAAAGGAGTAGGATGATGATAGGTGGATGCTAGTTTCATTATTTCATCTCAAATTTTAGAGTAAAATTCATTTTCATACTCACATATAATGAATATAATTTTTTTTCTAAATCTTATGTGTAACAGGTATATTCATTTATATATGTATTTTCTTATTGTTTTAAATATCAATTAACATATTTTTCAGATATCTCGAAAAATAATAGATTGATATTAAAATTGTGCGGTTAATACTTGTAAAATTTTAAGTTTGGTATTCATCTTGTCTACAAATTAACATAGGTAATAAATTTGACAAAAAAAAGAAGGAAGAAATAAGAACAAATGAAATAAGTTAAAATTTATTTTTGAAAATTATAAAAAGAAAACAAGTAACAAATTTTAAAAAAAATCTTAAATATACTTTCACTTATTACATCTAAATCCTAATGGGTTTTTTTTTTTTATGTCAATAAAGATTAATACACCATTTGAATGAAATAGTATAGACACAAAATTAAGCATAACAACAATAATCTATTTGAATATAAACAAATAATTTTTTTCTTTTGAATTTTAATATATTAGTAAAAGGATATATATGCAATTATTGTATTATAAAAACAAAATGTCTTTATACCATTATGATAGAAAAATTATACTTATTACAATGAATTAGAAAACAAAAATATTTAATCTATGTTGCATATTAGTAAAAAGATATGTATGCAATTATAGTATTATAAAAATAAAATGTCTTTATACCATTTTGATAGAAAAATTATACTTACTATAATGAATTAGAAAACAAAAATAATTATGTAAAAAACCATCTAAATAGTAGTGTATATGATAAAATAAATAATAATTATAAAATATTAAAAAAGTCATAATGATTAAATGTGCCTCCTATAAATATTTTGAAACAACATATAAAGTTGAGCAAAGAACAAAAATAATAATTAAGAATATGATAAAAAGAAAAAATCTTTTAAAATATAGAAAAACTGATCATATATATCGAATAGTCGAAAATTTGAAAAATAATGATATAATTGTTTCGATGTAACAAATGTTATTCTGAATTTTGTTAAATTAAATACTTTTTAGGTCATACATTTGTTTACGGAAGAATATTTGACTTCTAATTTAAGTGTTTAGCCTCAATTGAGTGAGTAAAATAAAAACTTGTATTATTTATTCTTTTTAATCATTAGTTTTTATTTGATTTGAATAATATTTTGATTCATTGAAACAATTTTTATTATCTATTTATTCTCTTTATCATTAATTTTTATTTTATTTGAATAATTACACAAAACAATAATGTGTAACTAAGGTTATATTATGAGGAAAAATATTTTAAAGATTTTGAGTGAATTTTACGAAAATGAAAACAATTTAGAAAAAAGATGCAAAAGTGTGTATAAAAAAATAACATGGTTATGAAAAAAAAAAACTATAATATATATATATATATATATATATATATATAAAAAAAATATAATAAAAAAAAAGTCCAAAACGAAATACATAAACATACCATTCTTTATCATACACAAAACACAAAAACATACCATTCCTGTACATATCACAAATTTCTAAATATAATAACAAAACATTACTTACATTAATGGAAAGTAATCATATGTAGATATTGACTTCTCTTACTGCAACATTATTAAATCTATAACTCTTTGATGGAGAGATGTGTTGTACGAGAATTATTTACTGTTAAAGGGTTCGAGAAGTAAGACGAAGTAAGATCATGTCAAAATTTGTATTGGACTAGAATGTTAACTAGACTAATTGGATCAAGTTTTATTTTGACAAATTGAGGATGCTATAGTGAATCAGGCTCAATAGGAAAAGAAGATCCAATTGTAATGGGCCACGTAGCCGTCCATTCTGGTGGAATGATAAAGGATAAATGAAGGGTTGTGATGCAAGAAGATGAACACCCTCACCTTCCAACCGCCAAAGTCCAACTAAACCAGCTTTTGCATTTAGATTTAGATTTAGGCGGAGCTTTCAATTCGGCACCTCCCTCGTTTCTATCGCCTCCCGCATCAAAATTCACACTCCCATCACAACACAACACAAATAACACATTCTCTCTTACACTCACACCATTGCTATCATCTCAAATAGGTAAACCATTACCCTCTCCATTCACTTTGTGTATATATATCTCACTCACACGCCATTTGCCACTGCCTTCTCTGTCTCTTTCCACAGGAAATGGAAGTCACACTCTCCGCGTGCAAGTCCGTTACCTCGCCTTCTCTTCCCATCGCAGTAAGCACTCTCTCGGTTTCTTCCATTTCCCTCGCAAAATCACAATTCCTAATCTCGCAGTAACAATGTCTGTTGATTAATTTGTTCGTTTAACATCGTTCCGTTGCTCTAACTCTTAATTTCACTCTGATCTGAATGGAAAACAACCAACCTAGGGTTTATCTGCGAGGAAGGGAGGGATTAAGAGTTCGCAATGCAGTTTCGTCGCAGGAACGAACAGAGTGAGTTTTCCTAGACAAGTAAGTCAGGTTAGTCACGTTCGCAAACAGCGCCAAACGCGTCGCTGTGGTGCTCTCCACGCGACTTGTAGCGGTGAGAAGATCCTGATTGCGAACAGAGGCGAGATTGCTGTTCGAGTGATTCGAACCGCTCGTGAAATGGGGATTCCTTGCGTGGCTGTGTACTCCATCATTGATAAGGACGCGCTTCATGTCAAATTGGCTGATGAAGCTGTTTGCATTGGCGAAGCGCCGAGTAACCAATCGTATGTTAGGCAGCCTTTTTATTTTTTTAGTTTCGGTTGTTGTTTGTGGTTTTGCTTATTTGCGTGTGGTTAATGTAATTTTTGTTGTTGTTTCTGTTCAGGTACTTGCTGATTCCGAATGTTCTGTCTGCTGCTATTAGCCACAAGTGCACGATGTTGCATCCTGGCTATGGTTTTCTTGCGGAGAATGCTGTGTTTGTTGAAATGTGCTGGGAACATGGAATCAACTTTATTGGGCCTAAAGTGAGTAGGCTATGCAGTGTGTAGAATAGATGTTGGTTTGCTTGTTGTCTTGAAACTTTCCTAATTTAGAGCTTTACGATTGAGTTACCTGGTTTGAACGAGGCTTATACTATCTATCCTATTAAATTTTAAAACTTGCTTCTGTTTTTTAAACTATCTTGAAGCCTGTAATTTGATTTCTAGTTACTATACATACATTAAGTCATACAAATATTTGAAGTATTGGAATATATAGAAACAGTGAAATTGTATGAGGAGGATTTCTGTTTAGTTTTTATCCATGGTTGCTTTAAAGTTGTAACGAGTAAGCTATGGTTGCTGAAAACATTACATGGCTAAAATAACAGTATTTTTAACCTGTACGGAAAATGTGCTTTTGAGTGTGCTTGAAGAGTTCAGTTTTTAAGCATTTTATTAGTGTAGGCCAAGCCAAAGGTGGCTTGCAAGTTATATATTGTCCCAAATTTTATTTTATTTGAATGAATTGATCTTAATTTTCAATGTTTTCTCTGTTGAGTATATTTAGATAATTTGTTTCATACAGCTGTAAAAGAAAAAATGATTTTATTATTTCCCTTTCAAATTATATGGTAATGCTGAATATTTAGTTTGAACTTTCAGCCTGATAGTATTCGGGTTATGGGTGACAAATCAACTGCCAGAGATACAATGAAGAAAGCAGGTGTTCCCACTGTTCCAGGAAGTGAGGGTCTTTTACAGGTATATTTTTAGAGGCTTGTTAGTAAGTAGCTTCAATGCTAAATTTGGAGGCCAATATCAGATTCTGTGACATCAATTTGATGAATTGAATTTATGGAACAGAGCACAGAAGAAGCTATCAGGCTGGCAAAGGAGATTGGTTACCCTGTGATGATCAAGGTGGATTGCTTTATTATTTTGTATTTGTAGTTTTGTGCCTATTTGAAGCTAATTCTAATGTTTTGGACTGACGTAGATCATTGAACACTTGCATTATGCATACAAAGTAATCTCACGTGTGAATCATAAAAGTGGTCCAGGAAAGCTAGGTTCTTAACAAAAATAATATGTCTGAGTTAGAGGTATCTTCTATGTTGGCACACTCTCATTTGTGTTATATTTTTTCCAACAGTTATAATGAGAAAAGTTATTTTCATCTCCAAGTAGTATAACCCTCCATTTCTAGGCCTTAAGTGTTGTGGTTATGAGAGGTTAGGCAAAAATTGAACAAAATAGTCTGAGTTTCCTTTTCTTTACTCTGCCTTCCTTAAAATAATTTCCAATTTGAAGTTATAACCTTAATAGGGTGAGAATATATTGTAAAAATGGGAAAAAAAGAAAAAAAAGAATTTCTTCTGCAGACTTTTGTAATTACAGCCTACGGGAGGAATTTACACATGTGATGACAAATAGCATATTGCATCCCTTTTGGAACTGTACTACTTTTCTTGAAGTTCTTCTATATAGGGTTTCATGTACATGTATTCAACTTTTTTATCGTATACTTGTGTACATATCCCATTCTCAAGGAAATTTAAATAGGAGGGTTTATGATTCAGGATATTTCTTTCAAAGTAATGATTGCCAATTTCACTTGCTTAGCTCTGTTATTTATTCCTTGCAGTATTGCTAAATGTAAGTTGAACATTGTTATGGGTCGAGTCTTTCTTTGTCCAAGTGTACACTCGGTGTTGGGTTATAGTTGACTCAATTAGACTGGCAAAAAAATGAAAGGGCAGTAACACATTGATCTTGATAAAAATAATAATATTCATTTGTATAAATCAGCCTTTTGGACATGCTTCTGCTTTCCTTTATATATTGCTATAGAACTCTCACGATTGAACTCTATGCTCACTTGTTGCTTAGGATCCACAATGTGTAATTGTGGTTACGTTGTAATTGTTTGTGGCCATGGATAGAGTTATAGTGATGGTCAATTTGATTTTTTTTTGTTAGTGATCTCACATTGACTAGAAATGTGGCCAAATTCTAATATATAAATGGATTAAAATCTTACTTTGGAAGTTGGTTTTGTACCATTGAGTTTGATTTAAATCCACTTTATAAAATAGTGTAAGAGCCTATTCTTGCAATGTTTGTTGAGTATATTATGTCACGAATTATTGGACTACTATTGGATCACCCTTAAATATCTAGTTTGATGCTTGAGATGACCAATCTTTAGTGTGATGGTACTTGAGAGATCCTGTATATTCTAGTTTGTGGTGCATTGAAAAGAAAAGAATTTTAGTCTCTACAGACTTCCGCATGATTCATTTCATTTCTCATTAAATGGGAATTGTGAAGTTCTTCTTTACAGTGTTTAACAATTTCTTGTAAACTGGCAACCATTTGTGTTTCTTAGGCAACGGCTGGTGGTGGAGGACGTGGCATGCGTCTTGCTAAAGAACCTGATGAATTTGTGAAGTTGTTGCAGGTATTTCTTGTTATGTTGTCTGCACTACGGAAATAGTTACAATCTTTAGTTTCTTATCTGTTGTTATAGCTATGGTATGGAAACTGTGATTATCAAGAGTTTGATTTTTTTCAGATATTTTCCATTAAAATTACGTCTACTTTGAAATCATAACACTTTAAAATTTCTTAGTGTGTTTTGTTCCTTTTTTCCTCTTAAAAAAAGTCAGAATCTTAATCAAATTTCTGATTATTTTGAGAAGCAGCTTTGCGTATCTTCTAAAAATCCTACAATTATAACCACCTTATTTTTGTAACCAGTTTTTTTGCAAAAATCTGTTTAAGGAAAAAAACTGAAGTCGGAGTGCTTGCACCTTGAGGACAGTTTTTTACGACATCTATTTTCTAGTTATGTAATGGATCAAGATTTCTTAGTAAAATGCTTGGGGCCAATTGTTAGAACAAGGTTTTGTGGATTTTCTTTCTTGCAGCAATTTTTCTGAAATGAAAACAGCCGTTTTATTGCTTGACCATCTTAATGGATTCTGATGGAAGGTAGATGTTTTTTTTTTATTGTAAATAGTTGTAGGCTAGTAGAGCTTATCCCATTGATGTAGAGTAGACATGCACATTTGGTGATTTTCTTTTTTCAATTTGATTTATTTGCAGCAAGCTAAGAGTGAAGCCGCTGCTGCATTTGGCAATGATGGGGTTTATTTGGAGAAGTACATTCAAAACCCAAGGCACATTGAGTTCCAGGTAATGCTATCTTTAAGGGAATCTGGGGAAAACACCCAAATTAGTATTTACTTAAGAACTTGAACTTTTGCATTTGAGAAATGTAATAATTGATTGTTTTTTGTTTACATCAAATACAAAGGTCCTGATTATCTTGGAGGCTCAGAAGTAGATACTATTGATGTCATTATTCAATTTGATTAACTAAATTCAGTCAATAATGATAGTCTGAAGCCTAAAAAATTCCACAATTTATACTGTTAACCTTTTAAGTTCCTTATTTTGTATTCGTGGCAATTTCACGGATAACACAGTTAATTATTTAACCACATACTCTGGCTATATGTTAAAGCTGGTTGGAAAAAAAAAACGTGATGGTGATTGACTAAACAGTCAGTCTTATAATTGATTTGACAAATTCCTTGTATTAAGTGCTTAAGTCCTGTTGAATTACTTAAAGATTAATACTTTCTGATTGTTGGTGATTGTTTGGAGTTGTAATCTACCCCTATGCTTCATGGATACAGGTTCTTGCAGATAAATATGGTAATGTTGTTCACTTTGGAGAACGTGATTGCAGCATCCAGGTACTGCAAACTGAACTTCATTTCTATCTGTCTGCTTAGTTTTGTATAGTTACGTAAAATGATATTGCGCATAACATAATAACTGTGTTTTCAAACTTGTAATTTGACATAGGAGAACTAATGATAAGAAACTGAACATAAAGTAATTAAAATATGTATGGTATGCATTTCTGACTAGAATTTTTATTTTCTTTTTAATAACTCTGCATTGTGAAAAACTAAAGTAATGTTATAGGCAATAATTGAAGCAACTGCCATCACTGTCACAATGATTCTTTTATGATTTTTTCAGTTATATTTTGTCACTATGGAGTTTCCCATGTATATCTCATATTGCTTGATAAAAATTGCAGATACGTGTGATAAAATGCATGATTAAAAACCTTGAACTTGATTCATCTTGTGTATTTAATATTATTATTAAATAAGTTTTATAGTAAGATAGCAACATAAATAGGTGTTTTGATTTAGTTTCTCTTTTTCTGTTTATGTTGTAGCCATAATGTATTCTGTTAATGGTGTTTTTTCTTTCATGCAGAGGCGTAATCAGAAACTGTTGGAAGAAGCACCGTCTCCTGCCCTGACCCCTGAGTTGCGAAAGGCAATGGGAGATGCAGCAGTTGCAGCGGCTGCATCTATTGGTTACATAGGTGTTGGGACAGTGGAGTTCCTTTTGGATGAGAGGGGTTCCTTTTACTTCATGGAGATGAACACTCGTATCCAGGTTCAAACTAATTTATGTCATTACTTTGTTTTATTTGAAATGAAACCAAGGAATATTTTCAATATTTGTGTGAATAATTTCCATTATTTTATTCTTTTGAGCCAGGTTGAGCATCCCGTGACAGAGATGATTTCCTCAACAGATTTGATAGAAGAGCAAATTCGTGTTGCTATGGGAGAAAAACTTAGAGTAAAACAGGTAACACATGTATATTTTACTTTTGATTCTTTAGAATCTTGCTCTTAATGCATTTTTTTTTTTCTACAGGAGGATATTGTGCTCAGAGGACATTCTATTGAATGTCGTATCAATGCTGAAGATGCTTTTAAGGGTTTTAGACCAGGGCCAGGTATCCTGATGTAGCCTTGATGTATTTCTGCAAGTTTATGTCAGAAGTGAACAAAATATCAGCTTAATGCTTACTTAGAGTGCAACAGATTTCATCCATATTTTAGATCATTTGGTCAATTAGCTTCTCCATCATTGAATATTGTTGTGCCAAGTGCTTGTGTATTATGGTTTTTTTAATCTTTTATTTAAAAAGTTTATTAATCTAAGGAAACTTCGTCCTCAAATAACAGGTAGAATTACAGCATACTTGCCATCTGGAGGTCCATTTGTCAGAATGGATAGCCATGTTTATCCTGATTATGTTGTTCCTCCAAGCTATGACTCTCTTCTTGGAAAGGTGAGCCTATTTGTTCTCTTTTATAGCATTGATTTGTCGTCCTACCCTGGATTGTTATACTACATAATTTATGTCTGTTCCCTATGGACATCAAATATGTGTAACCTCTTTCTGTCCTGTGTATATAAATAGCTGTACTTTTCAATGTAATCAATAACAACATCAATCTATAATACAAAAATATATTTGTCATGCTCCTTTCCTTGAAAACCCAACTGCATTTTATGTTGGCTTCTCTTCTTGATGTCTGGGCTTTTGGATTAAAGAAATGACATGTTATAATAAATAAAAATTAAATTTAATGAATTTGTTAAAAGGAGAATGTATTACCTATTGGTATGTGATTTATAATTGGTCATTTTTCCCCACGTAAGTGGAGAGTGGATGGGTTAAAAAAATAAGAGAGGTTCAAAATATTAAATGAACAGGATGTAATACATTCTAAATGCCAGTTTCAATTTATATTCAATTTATGTTGTGAGGAGGCTTTGATGTGTACTACCCCGAACTTTATGTAAAGTGTGCTTTTTATTTTAAACTCATACTATTATTTTGACTTTGTGAACTTTATGTAGCTGATTGTATGGGCTCCAAATAGAGAAAAAGCCATTGAACGCATGAAAAGGGCTCTTGATGACACAGTCATCACAGGTAAGTTAATTTGATTTTTATGATTGTGGTTATTCTGCCAGTTGCATGCCTGAATCCGAAAAAGACCCAAAACATTCAGATACTTTTCCTTTGCATCATTAAAGAACCAGGTCCTCACCCTCTGTAGTTTGAAACAAATTTTCTAGGAGTTGCAACCCAAAGGATCATATCATTTGAACTTTTTCAGAGAGATCGCTAATTTAAAACACAGTTTTAAAAAGAATCTGAAGATGATCTTGATTCTATTTTAAACCAAGTTCAATTTTGTTTTAAATACCTGTGCTTGCTGTAGGTCCATTGCACTCCTGAAGCCTGAATAGGCTGAAACAATCTAATACTTCTCATTCTCTCCCTGGTCAATATGCTTGCACAAAGAACAAAGAAGTTTGTTTTAAAGAACCAAATCCTCGTTTTCTGTTGTTTGAAACAGATTGCATGAGGTGCAGTTTTCTGATCCAAGAATTCATATCCATTGAACTAACTCCGTTACAAAGATCTCCAATATTAGACCCTTGATTTTTAAGACGATGCTGCACCTCTTGCAATACTTTTGTATATATAGTTTTTTTGGCTGGTAGAATCTAGGTTTAGATGGAAATGTACTATTACAATCTAGATCCTTTTCCACATCAGATGCTTGTCAGTTTGGTTGTGGTAGGTCATGGCTCAGCAGAGGCTGGTGTGTGATGTAGGGTTTATAACTAACCTGATTTTTTTGGCTGGTAGAATCTAGGTTTAGATGGAAATGTACTATTAAGTCTAGATCTTTTTTTTTTTTTTTAAGTTGTACGATTAAATTAACAATTTGAGTCTTGATACAGGAGTTCCTACCACAATTGATTATCATAAACTTATCCTTGACATTGAGGTTAGTGTTGCCTTTTATGAACTTTTGGTAGCATGTATCCTTTAGCAATATTTTCTGTTGGTCAGAAGTGAGTTTAAATTACTAAATCTAATATATGTCATATTTTCATCATATTGCAGGATTTCAGAAACGGCAAAGTTGATACCGCATTTATTCCAAAACATGAGGAAGAGTTGGCAATGGTAAGAATTTATTAATGTCCCCATCAATGGGCTTAAAAATTATACTTCCTTGTTGGTTGGAGTTGCTTCAGAACAATTTTGGTACGAAATACTTTTAGAATCATACACTGAATCCTTCAAGATTATCTATTATCATGATATATAAATTAAAATATCTACAAATTTGTGGCTCGTAGAATCAGGGTTTGGATCACATACCGAAATGTAGTGTCTAGTTACTTGCGCTTCAGTTGTTAGTAAGTTTGGTGTGATAGGTCATACCTCTCATCAGATGTTCATGTGTGTGATGTAGGATTTATAATAAAGCCAGTTTTGGGATTAGTTCTCAATACATATGATCACGAAATGATTGGTATAAAACTATTTGTTTCCCACTGCTCATGACTATGGTGACAGTGTCATGGAAGACTTCTTATTAGACTGTAGTTAACGAAATCATTAGGTGCTTGCGTTATGTCAAAATGCCGTGTAGAAGATGTGGGGCTGCTGGCAAGTCTGTAAACAGAAGACGTTCCTCAGTGATCTTGTAGAATGCATGATAAGAATAGTCCTATTGCTCATAGCATGGAGCATCCTTGCTAATGTATTATTGGAGTTTCTAAACCCACACATTAAGAAAATATTCTTAACTTTCCTGTTATAATAGTTTCTTTTGACATTTTTGTTTGATTTTATAAATTATTTGATTTGCTGTTCTCTTCAAATGCAGCCGCCCCAGAAGATGGTACTGAGCTAACAGGTTGAAGGAACTAGTTGGCTCAACTGCCTGAAGGATGTGATTTTGTGGTGCTGCTTAGTTGTAATCACCTTGTCGTCAGTGCTTGGAAGTTAAAAGTTTTAATGAAATTTTGATAATTAGTCTCGTACATTCTGTTTCTTCACATAATTTTATCGTAAAATCAGTTAATCTTATTTGATTTCATCCCAAATATTAGTGCAAGAAATTGGGAGTAGCTCCTTGCTTTTTTAGTCGTAGTTGTTACATTGGTTATTAGAGGCTTGTTTGTAATTTTTGTATTAAGAGCTCGTGTTAGATACAGTAATAAAAACTTGACATGATTCTAACCGGCTTGGATTGTTATATGGATCAATTGGTGTCGCTAGATATTTAAATAGTTTTCGTATAGATTATCTTTTTCCCACAGTTCTTATTATTTTATTACTTGTATTCAACGTGAAGCGAAATGATTTAATATTGTCGTGCCCTTTATGCTTCGTCACTGAATGGGCTATGGTTTTAGAAAGTAAGGCGCAATTTAAGGAATAAAGTAGAGACAACCTTCACCAAAAAAAGAAAAAGAAAAAGCCAAACATGACTTGTGTTTATTCTGATTGAAATCCTAACAAAATTCTTTTCAAGTGTTTTGTCCAATAGTACATTTAACGAGGTTAATCCTTGAAGATCTGTAGTTTTGCATTTAGTTGGATCAAATTGTAAGCTACATACGACCAGCCACGTATTTTATACTTTCACAAAAATCGGCTGTCGTAGACATGGTGGATACTCTTGTAAGTTTCTCTAGGATAAACTAAGGTAGGCGTTGAAGTGCATATTGCGATTTTCTGAATTGTGGTTTAATGAGCTGCCTAAACATCCCTTACAATTATGCATTCGATGAGCTTGAGCGGGCTTCCTATCCAGACATTCCTGATGTTGACCCGTCACTCATGGAGTCCTACGAGATAAACATGTGATGTTAGTGACAACAATATAAGGTAAAGAAACAAAAACTAACTAATGTCAGTGACTCACTTGAGCTGAGGAAAGGGGGGAGTTTGAGTTGTTGTAGTTGCTTCTGGAACCGAGTCCTGTGGGAGCACCGAACATCATCATCATGGGCATGTTATCGTCAGCAAAGTCTCTGAGTTTATTGAGCTCGGGCACTACAACCTTTCCAAGATCAGGTCTATCTTTTCTTTTCATCTCTGCACACGCCAAGGCAAGCTTGGCAAAACGCAAGGCATGTTCAATTGGCCAGTCCTCAACGGCTGGGTCAAGCATCTCCGCAAAAGTGTCCTTCTCAATAGCTCTTTCAACATGGTGAGTCAAACCCATTGGTGGCTTTGCTGTTATTATCTGTAGAAGCATGATCCCCAATGAATAAATATCAGATTTGGTTCCCAGCATGCCCGTTTGCTGATACTCAGGGTCAATGTAACAGAAAGTTCCAGCAGTTGATGTCATTCGATACTGTGTGACACTGTCTTCAACTGAAGCCGGAACAAGCCTGGCCAATCCCACATCACTGATCTTGCTCACGAAGTTACGGTCAAGCAAAATATTCCCAGGTTTCAAGTCACGGTGCACAAGTGGTTCTGGCTTTGTCTGGTGTAGGAAAAGGAGCCCAGTTGCAATCTCTGCAGCAATTCGGAATCTCAGCTGCCAGGGAAGAGCTCTTTTGTTGCCTCTCCGGAAGAGGCAATCATCCAAACTTCCATTAGCCATATACTCATACACCAAGCACCCAAACTCTGGGCACGCTCCGAGGAGAAGAACCATATGTGGATGCCTTATGCTACTTAGCACTTCAATCTGCATGCACCAATTGCAAAAGCCATTGATTACCTCAAATGACAAGGGATAGAAACACCATAGTAGAGGTTCTATATAACATAAATCATGTACAAGTTTCTGTTATCGTTTTCCATACCTCCTGCTGAAACTGTGATTGTCCCTGAGCTGCATCTGGTTTCAATACCTTCACTGCAACTGGTGTGTGATCTAGTTCACATCTGTAGACTGGCCCATAACCACCTTCACCGACCTTGAGAGAGTTCGAAAACATATTCGTTGCTTCTTCTATTTCCTCAATAGTGTACCTTCTGTACCTGGCAGGACTGTGTGAAAAAATATCTGCAGTCATCTTCTTCTGCCCAGATTCTACAGTCATTCTCTTTCGTGCTTCCAACTCTGCAATTTTTCGAGATGTTTCTGCTGCTTCCATGGCAGCTACACATTTTGCTTTCTCCTTCTCAGCCATTGACAATGCTGTTTCTTCAGTTAATCGTGACTCTTCCATTTTCCTTTGTTCTTCCACTTTCCAACGCTGAAGTTCCAGTGCCTTTTGAGAATAGTGCCAATAAGTCAGTACATATTTAATAGATTACATTTATCAACTTCATGACATGGCAGTGGTATTCTTAGAATTTGCATGTTTCGACTAAATAAAAATCTGTAAGGTACCTTTTGCTTTGCTGTCATAGCTTCCTTGCATGCAGTACTGTACATTTCCATTGTCTGCTTCAGTTCTAGCTTCAGTCTCCTCATTTCAGCTTCCACTTCATCCTATGGTTTAGCGAAGATATTTGTCAAATCTTGGTCTTGAAACGGTTAGAAAATCAATCATGGTTGTTTTGGCGTATTGATTATAAAATATATATGTATAGTGCTTACTGAAGCTGAAAATATGGACGATGACATTGATGTCCCACTGTCTTGTGAACTGAATGAGAAGTCACCATGATCAATTGACTTGGCTCCTGAGAATGAAGAGCCATAGCTTCTCATATCAAAATCTGAGCCTGTAGAAAGCCGGGGATTTATGCAAGAGTCCATATCATCGTAAAATGAAGGGAACATCCTATCAACACTAGGCCTTCCACTGCTCACGAATGAAATATCAGAGTCAGCGATTGAGGATTCGTATGATCTGTAACTTCCTCCTCTACCAGGTCTTGTGAATGGTGATCTGTCAACAGAATATCAGGTTAGTCCTCTCAGTAAGCCCTGAAATCTTTCTGAAGCTTAAATATTCATCAATCTCAAACTCTCGTGTACATCTCCATGGTAGAACACATTGAAATTGGTAATTAGCATTCTTGGTGCTCCTTAAAGGGAAATGATGTCATTACAGCTTATTTGATTTTGAAATTTGAACATGCAAGGTTTCTACTCCAATCACATCACCAATGATTTCTGGTTTTCTTTTGTACCGTGAAGGAAATTTCCTAATATGGATGGGGTGCTTGTGTATTTATATATTTGTTATGAAATTGAAATGTGTCATTTGTTCATAATAACTTTATGTCACTCCAACTACGGATTCACGTGGTACTTACATCATTATTTCGTCTTCATCTGCTGGTTGCTGGCGGGCAATGCATGATGCCTTCTCCAATGATGCTGTCATAGATACATATGAATGCAGTGTTTTATGAACAATTTTACCAAAAATTAGAAAAAAGTTAGACAAAGAGATATAAGCCAAAGATTACAAGAGAAATTGGCATACGTCGTGATAGGGCAGGATTGCGTGTTAGGTGTGGATCCATTCTCCCAGGAGTTTGGAGAGATTGCTGCGGCTGCAGTGTGTTACGAGGTGGAGGTGGAGGTTTAGCAGTAGCTGTTTTCACCGATGCGATTTTTCCTTTGGAAATTATGTACACAGTACAGAATGGTGGTGCCCCTTTCGACACAAGACTTGGAACATCCGATGTCCTAAATCTTCTGTCATGAACAAAATTTTCAAAAATTAGAATTCTGCATTATCATCATAGTTGTACCTAATCTTCTTACGCCAAAGTCTCTCAATTTGATCTTAAAACAAAGTCAAATTCATACAATGTGTTTTTCATCGTTACCCAATTAACCATTGTTGTAATTGCAATATTGTTTTTGTTAATGCTTGTTATATTGGTCGAGATCAAGCATAGTTGTTTGAATTAGTGTTTGATGAATAGGGAATACTTACTTTACAAGACCACTCCTTGAAGGTGCCCCAAGTACCAGAAGTTCGATGGCGAACTTAGAAATACCTTCTATTAATCCCGTGGCTATATCTACGTCATCCAGTAAGACCTCTTTGCATTGTATCTGTTTTAAAACATTGAAAAGGAAATAAATTTAGAGAAAAAAAAAATCAGATTCCGAACAACAACAAAAGTGAATCTCATTTCATTGATAGCAAGCCCTCTTAATGGCATGAACACGCGAAATGAAAGGAGCAATTATGTGTCAGAACTAACACTTTTTCTATTGCAGAAGACTCGAAACGAAGCGAAAAGTTCCTTAGATTCATTGTCCATTTGTTGCATGTATACTCTAGCCACATCATCGTTGCCATCAAGAGGTACAAGATTTCCCGCTGCATTCATAATAATCATTCAAGTCGCAAAATATCAGACAATACATATAGGCATAGAACAATGAATTATATGAAATGGAGGTTGAATGATTACTTGGTGTAGGAATGGAAGATGCTCTTTGTCTAACATAGAGCAGTAAGAGCGCTTGTTCTTTGGGAAGAAGATTATCAACAGCCCATTTTGCTGCATATTGGCTTGTTTTGTTATTTTCAATTGCCACTGCTACCACACGTCCTGCACCTATCTTCTTCTCCTGAATCAATCTTGACATCTTTATTTTTTTCTTGTGAACACTTCAAAGTATTCACCACAGAAAAAAAATTGATGTTCAAGATGAATTCAATCCAACTTCTTGTATTGGCCCCCAAGTTTTCTGTTTATATAGTTAGTTTTGATTCTTTCCAAGAGACAATTTAGTAAACGTAAGTGTACAAATAACTATAACGAGTTGTGACTATTGTCAGCACCATTTTAAGCATTGTTCTTAACTCTAACAGAAATTTTGTCTGCTGTTGCAGAGTGTCAACCCTTTATTAGTTTTTGTTTGTTATTACCCTCCGAAATTAGTGAAATTTGACGACTACAACATCTTGTACATGTTATGTTCCATCACAAGTCACAGCACATAGCGATAATCTTGGGAAGTGGTTGACACTAAAAAAACCATAATTAGTTTTAGGAAGTTAGACATGGCTTTTATAAAACAAAAAATAGTCAATACAAATACATTATGCTACAATTTTTTCACAACACAGACTAAGTTACAATTAAAACATATACTAAATATGGGATTAAAAATACAAGTTATCTTTTATTTAGTTTTATAATGTTATGTTGTTTACACGTTAATTGTATGTACAATGTATGTGCATTTTTTTTCTTGTTTACACGATAATTGTATGTATAATGTTTTATGTAAAGAAAAATATATTATGTTTTACATGATTATTCCATCCAAAACACCTATGTACAGTAAATAACTATCTTTTAAGATTTATTAATTTTTTTATTAGTTGACATTATTAATTTGCATTACCCTTATATGAGATCATATGTGTACTATATGGTCCGGTCTTTCGGCGCTCGACAATATAAATAATTAGGATTAAAATCAATTAACTTTTATCTAACATTAATTATAATATTTATTTTATTGTTTTTAATCGAATAATTCTAGGTTTAGTATCTCATCTCTCAACGAGGCATACTAAAATTATAGCAGGATAAGAGATTTGAAGAACTTAGAAATTATTTAAATGGATGTTTGATCCTACACTTGAAACAAACAATATGTATTTTTTTACATGAGACAATCCTAGTATGATTAATAAGAGTGATTTAATTGTCCTTCTGAGTTGTATACCCAAAAATCAAAATTGAGACCAATGATTAAGCTAGAATCATTTTTATACATGTGATTCAAATTATAGGTGGTAATGAGTGATTTTATTAAAATAAATTTTAAGAAAAAAATTGAATTAAAAATGAATATAAAACGATGATTAAAAAAATGACGCGAAAAGTTTATTATAACAATGAAAACATCTATTTTTAACTATTTTTTGTGTTTATTTTCATTAATAATATTAATTATTTCTTAACTTTTATATCGATTATTTTCAAGTTTATCTTATTTTTTTGTGTTTTCTTATGTTTTTAGTTATTTGTGTTTGTTGTATCTCTAATATCTTTTAAGTTTGTGAAATAAGTAAACATGAAACAATTTTAGTGGAGGAAAATAAGTATGGACTCAAGAAAATATGATTGGACAACAAAAAATAAGACTCACCTATAGAGTTGGGTGACATTGCTTTATCACCGGGGGTAGGGGTGGACAAAAGATCTAATTTTTTTGATCCAATCCACTTTTGCTCTGATCCAATCTATTTAAAACCCATTTTATTAAAAATCCAATCCATTTAAAATCCATTTAATGGATCTAGATTTCAATCTAATCTACATTTTATATATTTTATGGATTGGATATTCATTTTATAAATCAAGATTTTCAAATATGGATAATCCAAAAAATCCAATCCAAATTTTCAATTTAAATTTTTGCTTGGGTTAGGCTAAAAGTTAAGATGGACTAGGCTAAATTCACACTCAAATGGACATTGCTCGACGACCTATACGGATCGGGCAGGCCCGACGACCATAAGAGGTTGGGCGGGCCTAAAGATATGAACGGGCTAGGCGGGCCCGACAAACCGAACGAGTCGATCAGGCCTAACGATCCAGAAAATTCGGGTGAGCCCGATGACCCGAACTGTCAGGCGGGCCTGATGACCTGACGAGTCATGAGGGCCCGAAGACTCGAACGGGCCAAGAGGGCCCTAAGACCCAAACGGGTCAGACAGATTCGAAGATCCGAACGGGCCAAGCGGGCTCGAAGACTCGAACGGACCAGGCGGGCCGGATGACCCAAACGGATCAGGCGGGCCCAAAGACCTGAACGGGTCAGGTGGGCCCGATGACCCAAACGAGTCAAGCGAGCTCGAAGAATCGAACGGGTAAGGCAGGCCCGAAGACCCGAACGAGCCAGGTGGGCCCGATGACCCAAACATGTCAAGCGACCCCAAAGACCCGAACGGGTTAGGTAGGCCCAAAGACCCGAACTGGCCAAACGTGCTCGATGACCCGAACGAGCCAAGCAGGCCCAAAGAACCGAATGGGCCAAGCGGGCCCGAAAAACCAAACGGGCACGACGGGCCCGATGACCCGAACGGGCACGACGAGCCCAAAGACTCAGATGGACTAGGATGGGTCGGCTTGACGACTCATACAGGTCCTGTCTAGCGACCTGTACGAAATAAGTCATGTTGGCCTTAATGACACAAGTCTTAAAAAATTCAATTTAAATTTCTTTTATAAAAAATAGATTCTGGATTTTGAACTTGATCCAAATATTTGGATTGGATTTAAATCTTGATCCAAATAATTAGATCTGAATTTTTAAAAATCCAAACTACTTTTTCTAAAAAAAATGGATTTCGGTTAAAAATCTAATCCAATTATTTGGATCTAAAATAGATGTGGATTGGATCATTAAAAATTCAATCCATGCCCACCCCTAACCGGGGGACACATGCTCTAGCATGAAGTGTCAGCCGTTACAATTCCACCTACTAAGAACCTTGAGAGAGAGAGGGCTTGCTTCTTCTCTATGATTCTAATACCGTCTCTATCTCTTCAATTTGTAAACCCTAAGTTTACCATGGAGGACGAAACCTATTTGTTGATATTAGATGTAATAAATTGAATTCTTGTGTAATTTATATTATTAATATATATATATATATATATATATATATATATTTCCATTTTAATGGTAGTATTTGATTTCTATGTTTAATGTGTATTGTGCCTTGATCAACCATAGCTTGATTGTTGGCCCTTGAGGTGTTGGAAAATATTTTTTGAACCTATAACTGAAATAAAATATAAATGAAGTTTGTATTTGGAATGAAAAATGATTCATTAGTATTTTTAGACTCTTGATCTTAATGCATATTTGTTGTTGATGATTCAAAGAATTAGAACTTTATGAGTAACTATAGGTTCAAAAACATTAGGAATCTGATTTGAGTAAGTTGTGAGTTGATTTTGACTTGAGATTGAAATTCAAACGAAAATACATGATAGTGAAGTGAATGAAATCTTGAGAATTGTAAATAATTTGATAAATTTTTGTCACACACAAACTGTTTGATAAAAATATCAAAAAGAGTTTTTTATATTATTGTGAATATTATTGTTTAATTGAGTTATGGATTCCAAGAATTATATGTTATGTTCGGAAGGGAACGATAAAATATTTATATGGATAATGAATTTTAAAATTTTAAAGAATTTGAAAGATTTGAAACTTAAGTATCTCTGCTAATTTTTTTAATTTTAATTTCTTTTAGATAATCAAATCAATTTTCTTAAAAAAAATCTTGGATAAGAATTTAACTTCTACGATACGTAATATTTTAAAATATATTTTTAATTTATAATTTTAATCTTAAACTATGTATAAATAAACACTAGTCAATTTTTAAATATTTATATTTCAAAATTTAATATTAAATAATTAAAAAGTAGAAGAGATTGAAAGGAAAGGAGAGAGACTAGAGAATAGAGAAGAGAAGGGAGAGAGACATGAAAGATAGAAGAGAGAAGGCGAAAAGAAAAGAAAATGGAGATATACAGAGATAATTTTTTAAAAAAAATTTAAATGTTATAATTTAAACAACTTAAACCGTTTTTTCATAAATTTATATAAGTTTAATTTATTTATAAATTTGCTTTACATGTCCCATATTTGATGAAAAAAGTTATGAGTGTTCTGAAACAGATTACGTATCCTCTGAAAACTTCATTTTTTTCAATATAAAGTGCAACTAAGTCTTAATTTAATGTTAAATGTGAATTTGTACATACATAGTTTACTTGAATAATTAAAGTTTAAATTAGTCTTGAAAAAAATATGCTTAAATTTGAGTAATTTATTTAAAAGAGTCAAACTTAGACATGAATACACGAATAACTTGTAAGAAAAAGATAAAATATATATAATTTTGGTTATTTCCATTATAACTTGATTTTGTTCTTATTAGTAACTTTTCAAAAATTTCATATAAGTATAGTTTACATAGAACTGCATCATTTTAATAGGTAAATCCTATTGCTTTCATCCCTAAATGTTATCACTAATCATATATATGTATAGTTAAGGAAACCTATGCTTAATCATTTAGAAAATGAATTTAAGCATATTCTGGAAGACAATTAACCAGGCCATTGGTTGTTAATTTTAAGGTGAAGCCGATATGTTTTCCATTGATTTACTTTTTCCTCCATTTGGTTTGAGCAAGCATGATTATTACAGCATGAAAGATAATGAGAGGAAAAAGATGTCTCAGGTAAACTAATCCATATCTGATTCATGTCACTGAGAAGGACATAAAATCGAGGAATGAAGCAATAACTAAGGCAGTCTCAACATTTTCAAGTTGAAGAAATCAATTCTGCATCACTATCATAAGAAATTAACAAATTTTCTTGATCATCATCCCTTGGCTTCACCTCAAGAATTTTTACTACAGCTTCCTTTAAATCCCACCTCTTATCCACATCCGCTTCACAACAATTCAAAGCAATCTTCAAAAGCTTCCCCATCTCTCCTTCACTGTTCTTTGTTGCCCCCATTTCTTGATCAAACACAGCATTGGTCCACTCTTCTGGCACCACTGAATCCACCCAACTTGCCAAACTCACCTCACTCCCTTTACCCTTTTGCAGAAAGTTTGCAGGGAATTTCCCAGTTAGGATCTCCAGAATCAGTATTCCAAGACACCATACATCAGTCTTCTTTGTGATCCTTCCTTGTTGCAAATACTCTGGAGACTTGTATATCACCATGATGTCCTGAGCCAGTTCCTGATTTATCACAGGAACTAGACCATAGTCTGTCAGAAGAGGCTCAAAAGATTCACTCAATAGAACATTAGAGGACTTCAGATTTCCGTGTGGGGCAATTAGGCTTGGCATGTCCCTGTATAGATATTCAAGACCTTTCGCTATGCCTTTCACAATCTTCAACCGGATTGGCCACTCAAGGCTTGGTTCTCCCAGGGATTGGTGTCCTGAAACAAGTAACCATTTATGTATCACTATCTCTACCATAACAAGTAACCAGAACTATATATCATATATGACTTCATTCCTAAAAGGGTTAAATATGTTTAGTCACTAAATTTGGTTGCAAAATTAGAATTTGTTTATGTTACAAACTTTGATACATTTTGGTTTCCAAACTTTAAAAATGAATGGATATAGTCCTTTTAATCCAATGATATTAATTTTTTTTCGTGTTAAATGAGTTTTAGGTTAACATTTGAGCTGAAACGTATCAAATGGTGTAAAGAACTCAAATGTTAGCCTGAAATACCATTTAACACTTAAAAGAAAGTTAACGTCATTAAGATAGAATGACCATATCCATTCATTTTTAAGTTTAAGAATCAAAATGTATCAAAGTTTGAGACTGTAACAAATTCCAATTCAAAGTCTAAAAACTAAAAACATATTCAACCATTCCTAAAATTCTCGGTCTATCTATCAACTTCTTGACTTCAACGAAGAGAGGGACAATTTAGGAATGGTGAAGAGCTAATCAGTTTCAATTCATGAACTAAAAAGGGTGAAAAAAGTTGATAATACACACCATGAAGGCGAACAGCGAGACTGCCATTGTGAACATAGTCTGTGACCAAGAGCTTCTCTTCCCTTCTGTAATAGTAAGCCACAGGAGGAAGCAAGTTAGGATGACTCAACCTTCCTAGCCTTTTCATGTGCTCTTGGAACTCTTCCTTCCCCACATTGTTCATCTGCTTGAACCTCTTCACCACTATTGTTGGCCCATTCACCAAAGCAGCCTTGTATGAAGAGCTGAAGCAGCCACTTCCCAAAATCTCAGCAGAAGCTCTCAGCAACTCTTGCAGGTCAAACATTTCTCTGTCATCTCTCAGAAAAGAGAGTCTCAAGTGATCAGCTCTTCTGCTGTCTGAGGGACTCATTGACCTTGTGGACCTGCGGCTCTCATCACCCACGTCCCTCAGACGCCCTTTGTCCATGCTGCTGGGTGGACTCCCCAATTTCGCTTGACACGGTCCGTTCTTTTTTCTGTGAATGATGAGCACCACTATTCCAATCACAAGCACCGCCACGCAAACAACCACCAATGCCACAACCATGCTCGCAGTGGAGGGCTTCGGTGTGCATGACTCCAATGGGGCACCACATAACCTTTCATTACCTGCTCAGTTCATGTACCGGTTTAGATAACGCAAGTTTATAATACATAAGTGGAGATAAACCTCACCTTACAAACCGATTTTGTTCTGCGAAGTTGATTTAGGTTTAAAATGTAATTCTTTAACGTTCTATCTATTTGTTTATGGGCGTGTTATACGTATGTTGTAATAATGGAATAGGGGGGAGATTGGAATTTGTGGTGACTCACCAGCAAAGGAAGAAGCCGGCATTCTATTAACGGTAGAAGGAATCTGACCCTGCAACTGATTATTAGCAACATTAAACAATCTCAATCTGTTGAGGGGATGAAAACGGGGAATCTGACCAGTGAACTCATTCCCGTCCAACCTCAGCTCTATGAGTCTGGGCAAAATGGTGAGCGAAGTTGGAACGTAACCGGAGAACTGGTTGTTGGAGAGATAAATTTTCTTCAACCACTTCAACCCCTCGAAGGCTCTATAAGGAATCTCCCCAGAAAACTTGTTATTGGAAAGGTAAATAGATTTGAGACCAACCAAGTGGTGAATTTCGGGCCATGAACCCTCCAAACTATTGTTCATGAAACTCAAGGTTCTTAGGTAAGGCAAGGCCTTAAGAGCATCTATGTCAATGAGGCCTTGGAGCCCTATGTTCTCAAGCTTCACGCCCCAAACTTTTCCTTGGTAGCAAAGAATGCCACGCCAGTTGGCATGGCCATCGGTGCAAGGAGGAGTGGTAGAGTTCCAGGAGTCCAAGGAGGAACCGTAGTTTTCCAAGCTTTCTTTCATTTTGAGGAGCAATTCTAAGTCAGAAGCGGCATGAGAGAGAAGAAAGAAGGGTGCTTGAAAAACGAGGAAGATGATCCAGCAATGCCTACCACTCAGTGCCATAGTGAATGGTAGGCACTAGGGGCGGCGTGCGCGCCCTGAAGAGGGGCTGGCCCAGAATGGAGGAGAAATTAGGAGATAGTGTAGAGGGTGCAGAAGAAGAAGAAGAAGAATGAAGGGTTGGAGGGTGGAAAAGTTTTGATGGCATTGCAAGAATGGGGAAAAGAGAGAAGAAAAGGAAGAGCCAAGAATAGGAGTTTTGGGAGAAATAATTTAGGTTGCATGCATGCAGAGAGAGGTTGACCAAGTCTCTTTGTTCTTTTTTCTTGGTCTCACCACAATGGAGAACAACCCGGACAGCCTTCAAATTCATCCCTATTTTTACAACCTTTTTTCTCTCCTCCCATGACTCTTCCTTGACCAAATATAACAACACTCCCACTACCTAACTTTCTCAACCCTTCCATGCACTATAAGCTCTCTGGGTATAACATAATATCAAACACATGGTATGCATCTATTCAATATTTCATGTCACAATTATTATACCCCTTTCTGTATCTATTTCTCAAATCTCTCAACAACACACTTATCATTTTTTCTTATTATAATTAATATAAGCTTCATCATGTGTCTCTGTGTGTGTATACATATATTTGCACAGTAACTTAACTGATAATTTTAACACTCCCAAACGAGTCTCTGAGACATATATAGCTAGTCAACTTCCACACCAAGACCAGAACCAAAATATATATATATATATA
>Ga0214545_1002753_pt1 | contig 33824 bp, 20 predicted proteins | sample CNSS4metaG_FD_160064 | JGI IMG/M metagenome (GOLD analysis project Ga0214545, IMG submission 160064) | Root nodule microbial communities from cowpea collected in UCLA plant growth center, Los Angeles, California, USA - CNSS4 | ecosystem: Host-associated > Plants > Roots > Nodule | place: USA...
ATGTAGTTTTTTCAAAATGAAAACTCGGGGACAATACATAATTTTCGTATTGAATCTCAAACGGGAAACTAAGGCTAACTCACAAATCAAACAAATATTTAAGTAAATAATAAACCACATATATATAACATATTACTAATACATAATAGACAACAAAATCTTACAAAATAATAGAATTAGGAACCTGGGAGCGTGAAAATTGAATGACAATGGAAGATGATGCACACCCACGATACTGAGGTCTTCAAGAGCTATAAGAGACAATAAAATAAATAAGAGACCATAAAAATAGCAAAAGAACAACGCAAAAATCAACCAAAAACCTCATCAAAATGCAAAACAATTACCTACATCATAAAAAAATATACAAAACGAAAAAAAAATAACACGTTTTGAATTTACCTCAGAGAGAATTGCGGTGCGACGGTGGCTGGAAATGGTGCGCTCGCCAGAGCAGCAGTGCAACGGAGGCGAAGTGGCGCGACGGAGGGCGCAACGAGGACGGAACGGAGGTGCGACGGTGGTGGAATCTGCTTACTTTTCGCCTGTTGTTCGGTGGTGGAGCAAAATCGGCGACACTAGCTTCGTGGACGGAGGCGCAATCGGCGAGGGAGGGCAACGGAGGGTGCAATCGTGACAGAGGGCGATGGTGGCGGAGAGCGAAGCTTTGCGTTCACGAGAAAGAAGATGAACAGTGATGGGTTCGCGCGATTTGGGAACCTAAATAAACGATATGGCCTCGGTTCTGTAAACACCCGAGGCATAAAGTATTATAGGCCTCGGTCATTTGCCACCGAAGCCAAATCATTTATTATAGGCCTCGGTCCTTTGCCACCCGAGGCCAAATCATCTGCTGTCAATGGCAATTTTGTAATATTGGGGGCCACTAACGGGTTATAGGCTTCGGTTGATGGAGAACTGAAGCATAAAACGAGTTATATGCTTCGGTTGTTATAGGACCCGAGGCAAAAAGGTTAGAAAATTTTCAAAAATGCCACCGCCACCTTATAAGCTTCGATCCCGTAGTAATTGAGGCCTATAAGGCGAGTTAAAAACCTCAATCTGCACTAGTGGGTCTTATGGGAGACACTGAGTCGACCTTGGTTGATAGGTTGTATCAACAAGGACTTGTGAAGGATAAGTGTGTATGATGGGTTGAGATGATGGGAGTCTGTTGAGTGGTGGTGAAGGTGTGCGGGGTAGGATTGTACTCACTTTCTTCCTCACTAGGCTGGAAAGCTGGGGACTTTGCAGCTTCAGATGTTTCCTTGGCTTTTCCCTTTTGGGTGGGATTAACCTCAATCTTCCTCCTTAGACGTGAGTTTTCCTGTCTGAGTGCCTCCATTTCATCAGCACTGCACTTTTTCAAATCATCTAGCTCTTGTTGCATTTTGGCTTGGCCTTCCAAGATAGTGGCCAAGTCCGGGGTGGTACCAACAGGGGCAACAGGACCTGCTTCAGTTTGCTTGTTAACTCCTGCTCTGCTGTGGGTAGAGACCATCTTCGAGAGAATGCGGGTTGATCCGTAAAGTATCACTTTGTGCCCCACGGTGGGCGCCAATTGCTCTTGCGGAGAACAAATAAGAGATGTCAGACACAAGTATCACCTTACCTTAATCTGTAATCTCCGTAGTAAGCTTTCTTTTGGTTTGTATGTGCTATCTACTAGTATCCCGGCTTGGACTGATTTGGACCGAGATGGGTTACCTGTGGAGGAGACTCCGACGCTCAAGTCAGCTAAGAATTCTCAGAAAGTCAAATCTCGTGATTAAGGGATTAATGAATGCGTACCTTTAATTCGTGGGGTCCATGCGTATTTATAGATTATTAATTATGTCTGGCCAGGTCATGGGCTGGGCTTTTGATTGGGTCGTAGTTGGGCCTGGGCCAAGCCTAGGTCCCACAGTTTGGTTTATTGAGGGCTCTAGGATCTTGGTTGGTAGTGTTTTAGGTTTATCAAGTTCTCGTTCAATTTTCTTAAGTTAGCGGCTTAGGCCGCTTACTATTGATTGTTTGACATACATTATTATAGTTTGCGTCTTTAAGGGGCTATGTAGGCGGATCTCATGGTTGTAGTCAGGTTAGACCGTCTAGGTGTAGTACATTAAATAAGTAAATAAAATTTTATTTTATTAAGGTTTTCTGGTTTTCTTCTTCTCTTTTATAAAAACAACACCACAACTAACGGACCGACCCTAGCATGTGACCAGAACCAAAACGAAAATCAGATCCAAAAAAGTAAATCCAAAACCAAATCCAAAATCAGATCGAATCCAAATCAAAACCAAATCCAAGCTTCCGAAATGGATCTACACCAAAATGGATATGCACTTAATTATGCAACAAAACAGATATGCATCAAGTGGTTTGTCAAAATTAAACTTTCAAAATATATTGTGTTGCATATAAAAGGGAAAACAAGCCATATTCTTTTAAAGTAAAAAATATTTTAACTCAAAAACCTATTGAACTTATTTACATCAATTTATGTGGACCCTTAGAATTAGAAGTATTAGTAAAAACTTTTATGCATTAGTATTAGTTAAGGATGTCAACGAGGCGGATAGGATACGGGTAGTAGCTCCTCATACCCTACCCGTTGGATAAATATATGCCTTGTACCCGTACTCATATCCGTGCGGGTATCCGTTATGTGGGTACCTGCATATTTTTTTAATATCCATAGATATCCGCGAGTATTTACAAAAGAAAATTTTAATATTTAAAAATATATTTTAGTCATAAATTCAAATAAAAATACAATACATAATATTTATAAATTTCAAACAAAGTGCAAATACCTCATTTAAATAGTGTTGAATGACAATTTACAAAGAAATGGAGATTTTTTTTAAAACCAATTGATAAAAAATAACCCATTCAATTTCAATGTGTTAATGTTTTAATCATATTTTTTTAATTTTTTTAATTTAAATTAAAAGATAGCGGGTACGGGTATCCAAGGGTACAAATATTGTGATACCCATGCTCACTCTCGTTAACATGTGAGTATAAAAAATACCCATACCCGTTACCCGCGGATATCCATTTACAATACTCATTTTCTATTCGTTGCGAATTTTATCTGCAGATATCCACGACTACTTATTTTTTTAACATCCTAGTATTAGTGAATTATTTTTCTAAATATATCTGGACATTCTTTCTTTCAAAAAATAAAATGAAACGTTTAAAACTTTTAGAAATGTTTACAAGATTATAGAAAATGAGAAAGATTTAAAAATTAATATGATATACATTATTGTAACATAATATAATAAAATATAGTGGTTAAATTTATTAAGCTTTTGTAATTCTTATCCTTAATATTTAGTTATATATATATATATATATATATATATATATATATATATATATATATATATAACTAAACTTTATAAATTAAATTATGTTAGGCCTTATATTGTCAATATTTTTTATAAAAAATAAATTTTATTCATCTACTTGTTAAATTTTATTAAAATTGACATCTTAATATAAGTTGATTTTAACTTTTAAACAAATATTAATAATTTTTTATTTATATAAAAATTGTGTATACATGATATATAGGACATTCATGGTAGAAATTTTAAAAATTTATACTCCAAAAGATAAAAGGAAGCATGATATATATGTTTGTGTATGTGTGTAGTAAGAAATTTTTGTAGAGAAGGATTCTGTTTGAATTAAAATTGGCATGATTCAAGGATAAATTTTCAAAGTTTCTTATTTAACTAAATTGAATATTTAATAGTAGCATTTTAGATAAATTAGACCAATGTAATTTGGTGACACCTTTTAACTACAGCCTACACTGTATAGATAAGACAAAGAGTGGTAAGATTAATGTCTGAATTGCACTGCTATCAAAGTGGTCCAGACATGCTATATCTTCAAACTTAAAACAAAAAACAAAAAAGGGGTTCGTTGTACTAAACAAGTCAGAGTTGCACGTGAACTTCCAGTGATTCGAAACACTATTGACCGTTATAACGCATATTTACTAATATTTAACAATAAATATTAGATTAATTATAAGTATCGGTATATTTTGTTTATAATAGATATTTAAATTTTTAATAATTATTATATGTGTTTATTAAAAAAATTAGTATTAGTATTAATTAATTTTCAAATAATTATTAAAAATTTTAAGTTTATAAACAAAAAAAAAAAGTTGAGAGGTTTTCTTCAAAATTAATACATATTAATATTAATTTTTTATTTGATAAAGACAATAACGATTACTAAAATTTAAAGAAAAAATTAACCTTAATTATTAACAAAATTCAAATAAAATTAATCAAATTAAAATTTTATATTATAATAAAAGAAGGGCTTAATTATCATTTTGGTCTCCTAATTTGTTGGGTTGGTTCATTTTGGTCCCTTTATTATTTTTTGGTTCAATTTGGTCATCTAATCCTTTAAAAGGTTCAATTTCGTCCATGCCGTTAAGTCAACTTTAAAACCGTCTCCGTACATGCCACGTGTCATTTTGTGAAATTTTCATTTTTTTTTAACGGCAGGAACCAAATTGAACCTTTTAAAAAATTAGAAGACCAAATTAAACCAAAAAATAATAAGGGAACGAAAATGAATCAACCCAACAAATTAGGGGACCAAAGCCATAAAAGAAGTATATCAATCCTTGTCTATTATTTATCCATCTAATTATAACCTAAACTTCCATTCATTCCGCTTGATGCTTGATTTTCAAGGAATCGTCACCTGATGTCCCTCACCTTCTACCCACATTGCCACAAAGAGCTTGGTCTAAAAACTAATTCAAATAGCCACCATTTACGTGCATCATAATATAATCATTGGAACTCTTATAAGTTGCTTATTTTTTAGTATATTTTGTTGATGATTTTTTCTACGAGTATAATACTTTTTCTAGTAAGTAGATTTTTTGTATGAGTATAATACTTTTATGATAAGTAAGTTAGTTCTGTGAGAGTTATTTTTACATTCCTTTTGTTAGACATTTAAGCGACTTATTTATTTTATTAGGTTTGAATCTTTCGACCTTTGGTCGATAAGATATTTATACTAAACTTGCTTCATAGAAAGGAATGTTGCTAGCACGATGGAAAAAATTTAGTTGGTAAACTTGGTAATTATTGATTTGTTATCTTATAGATTCCATGTTTATAAATGGTTAATTAGGTTCTTTTTTGAAGTGGAACAATAGATTCAAATTTTTGTATGAACTAGTGATACACAAAAAACAAGAGTTGCTTACAGTTAAATGGTCTATTTTATGTGAGTCTAAAATGAATCGTAGTTTGCAGGTTATTAATATTTAGTTGGAGAAGTGTATACTAAAAAATTATCATAAATGTAGTTATTTTATTAATTTCATAATTTTAGTATTTATATTTTTTCAATAAAATAATCACTTCATCTTGTGAGATTTTTTTTTATTGATCACATTGTTAATAAAGTTGTCTACATTTGCAAAAGTAAAAATAGTAAATAAAAGGCTTAATAAGTTTTTTTTCTTAGATATTTATTTGGTGTGATCTCTCAATTTTTTTATCCTTAATTCAAGTTTATTTTATTTAAAATGAATTAATTAATATGATTCCTTTTGTTAAATTAGTATTCACATGGTGATCAAGTATAAATGATTTTAGGTATCTCCAATCCTTAACCATCTCCGTTTTTATTCACCTCTCTTGTTTTTATTCTCTTCGGTTACAATTATAGATGTGGGATAAATATAAACTAAGTGAAAGTTAGGGCCTCTTTACTTGAGGGTGAATACTGTTGTTCACTTTAATGAATTTGAGGGAGGGGGAAAGGAAGGAATAGAGAGATTGATTTATATTCTCATCCTCTCTCTTATGCGAAGATCTGAAGGTAATATTGGTCACATTACAGTTACACCATCTATCAATTTTTTCTTTTCGTTTTGGTTTTTTTTTTTATCGAAGTAATTCACATGAAGCCTAAAGTGATGATGTCATGTTGCCATTTGATACTACAACATAGGTTAACTTTTAAAAAGATGTTTAAAAAAACAATTAATATAAAAAATTTAAAAATTGTTATAAAAAGATAAAGTTCAAAATATAATTATTAATTTTATATTTGTATATCATAAAATTTTTTATAAATATTTTATTATTAAAATATGTTATTTTAATTTATCAATTTAAATATTTTTCTAAAAGAATTCTAATTCATCTCATTCTAATTTTACACTACCTTTAAAATCAAAGATAATTTGGTAACCTGATTTTTCTTTCCATTAAACTTAATTTTTAATCTATCAAATCAATCAAATCAGTAACAAAATTTTATTTCTAAATTCAATCAATTTCACCTCTAAATCCCTTCAAATGAAGAAGTCTATACTTACTTACATATAATTACCTTTTAAATTCTGTTCAAACTAATTTAAAAGAAATTGTCTTCACGTCATATTGACTTCTTTCTTTTAAAAAGAGTCGAAGAAGAATGGTATCGAATAACTCCTCAAATATTAAAATAAAAATCTATTAAACCCTAAATAAAATGTCAAAAAGAAAAATAGCAACAAGTAGAATTATATTCATAATTATTTGCGAACACATATGTTAACGTGTGTCTTCAGACTTCTATTAAAATAATATAATTTAAAAAGAATAACAAAAATATATTTTTATAAGAAAGAAAATGAAAACTAAATAGTTATTTTTATATTGAAGGATTAAGTAGCTATTATTATGGAAACATTTGCACAATATATATTTATTATATAATAAAATAATTTTAATTAAATAAATTTATTAAAAAATATTGCTAAAACAATTAAAACAGTTTCATTGTGTTTGGACTTGGAAGATGGTTGAAATTTGAAGAAGAGAAGACAAAAAATTTAAATATGATGTGAGATTGTTTGTACTGAATAAAAAAAGTGAATAAAAAGTAAACTAAAAATTTGAGGTGTTTTAATTATGATAGAATAAATTTAGTAATGTATTAATATATTTAAAAGACAATTAATATAAAAATTCTAAAATTAAGATAAAATGAAAATAAATTTTAAATTATAATAAAATTTATTTAATGTTTTTAACATATAAAAAGTTTGTTTTAATATTTCTATACATATTTGATTATATAAAATTATAAAATTATGTATAATTTATTATATATAAAGTTTGTCCGTATTTCTTCTTGATTCTCGATAAAAAGTTTTATCATTTATTTATTTATTTTGATTTTTGTGTTTTTTATTCTTATGTTTTCTTCTTAGACGGTAAACATGTATATCTTCTCCTCTTTAAGCAAATAAGAAGTTAGCAAGTTTCTAAGTTATAGTAAAAAAGTTAATTGTAAGGCCCACTTATTGGTCTATAGGGTGTCCAATACCCTAAACAACCCTAATCCCTCTCATTGCAGCTCACTTTGCAAACAACCCCTTCTCAAACACTCTCCTTTCCTTACAGAAGTTCTGCTAGGGTTTGGTCCTTAGCCTTCGTCAAGTTTGTTCAAGCTCATTCTACTCCATGTAAGTTAACCTTCAGCCCTTGTACTCTTCCCTTAACTCTATTTTTCGTGGACCAACAGAGATTCATGGGTTTAACCTCATTTTTTTTCATCCAGGTCAGTGTTTCCAGCTCTTAAACCTGCTCTTGGAGCTGTTGTGTTCCTTTATCGAGCACTGGTGTCTTCCTCTAACCTTTGTCCTGATAAAGGAAGTTAGGGTTTTGCGTTTTCAATCCATACTTGCCTCTTATAGCTTCGTTTTCGTGGTTAAAGTGCCTGGTTGTTGTTGTAGTCGTATGGGATATTGATAAATGTTGTTTGGATCTCTAATGTTTGGTGAGCACTAGTTTACTCGTCCAAGCGAGCGTGTCTTGCCTAGGCGAGACTAATTAGAGGCTCGCCTAAGTTTTCTGCTCGAGCTGTCGCTTAGGCGACGAGTCTTCGATTTGAGCGAGATGCAGTCTCGCTCAGTCGAGGAGGTCTCGCCTAAGCGAGAAATCGCAGAGAGCCACTGTTCCCACTCCTCAAGCTCTCGCGTAGGCGAAGGAAGCTCGCTTGAGCGAGGGAAACCCCTTACTTGAGCAAGGCCATTCAGCTTAAGTGAGGACTGGGCGAGGATGTGCCAGGACCTGTTTTCTTCTTTGTTCTTGGATGTTTGCCCCCTGTTTTGATTGTATTACTCTGTTAAAACATGAATTGGGTGAATGTGTATGAGTGAAATGGCTTTTGGGTTATAATTGATAAGTTTGACATGATTTTGGCATGTGACATGTATGGGATGGTTGGTTATAAAAGTGACATGGAATTGGTATATGAATAATGATTTTATATTGGTTGATGGAACATGATGTTGGTGTGGTCAGGACGTAATTCCACGATAGTCTCGTGGTGATGCCTCATTGGTCAGGACGTAATTCCATAAATCTTTAGGTGAGATCTCATGGTGGTGCCTCATTGGTCAAGACGTAATTCCACGATGGTTGCGTGGTGGTGCCTCATGGTCAAGACGTAATTCCATGACCCATGTTAGTGGGAGTTCATGGTGGTGCCTCATACTTAGGACGTAATTCCACGAAGTTCGTGGTAGTGCCACATTATATAATTTAGTAAGGATTCAAGGTAAGGATTGCATCCTGACACTCTAAAGAGTCAATTAGTATCACGTAGAGCATACTGACTCAAATGGTGAGAGTAGCAAGAGACCTTAGATATTTTAAGGCTAACCTTGAGAGTGGTAGGGTGAAACCCATTGGCAATTGGCTCTACAGAGCAGTAAAGGCCACCACAAGTGCAAGCATCCATTGAATCCGACTAATTATATGTATCCGGATAAGTCGTGTCTAAGTCTTAGTGTATTGTTTGCGAGTGATCACATGATTGGTTGATGTAGGTATCTTGAACTATGAAAATGTATGCAATTGTATGATAAAATGTTCTTCTACTCTAGCTTACCCTTTTTGCTTGTTGTATGTTCTATGTGTGGTTTTCTCTTTTTGCGATGATCATCAATTTATTAATGGGAGCAGATGTGAGAACTCCTTGTGATTGTTAGGGTGATGGAGACTCTACTGCTTAGCTTTGGGTTGGATTCCGCTGTCTAAGTTTCTTTTAGGGCTGTAGCCCATGTATTTGTCTGTCTCCTTGGCAATTTTTTTTGAATATTGTTGATCCTTGTACTCCGTTTTGTATTGGCATCATGGTGTGCCTTAGAATTTCATTTTAGTACCTTGGTTATTTGTAAGATGTGACGTTATACTCCGTGACTTTGCCTCTTATATTATTTCGTGTGGCATTTCATTTAATTAAGGTTATTATTTAAATGGGGTGTTACATTTATGGTATCAGAGCAGTCATTCCTTAGAGTCTGTGGACTTGTGTGTCTGCTTAGCTTTCGTTGTGTCTTCTTAGTGTCTTTAGCTAAGTTTCTTGTCTAATTAAGTCTGACTAATGATTTTCCTATGTGCTAATGATATGGCACCTCCACGTAGAACTCCTTAATCTTCTCAGGGCGATGTACCAGACATCGCCAAAGCGATAGAAGCTATGGTGGCCGCTATGACCCAATAGAGTACTGCTATGATGCAACAACACGAGGCATTGATGTAGTGACAGGCAGCATCGTTGGAACAACACCAACTGGTGATGCAACAGATAGAAGCTACGAGAGTAGCTGCTAAAGATGCTCATAGGAAGCATATGGAGGCCCTCCGTTAATTGGAGGAGAACAGGACAACTACCCTTGTTTTCGGTCCTGAGCCATGACCTCCACAAGGGAATGAAGTTTGGAGGACTTTTTGAAGCATCATCCAGTGAAGTTTAATGGCAAAACCAGTCTGGATGCCGCAGATCAATGGCTGAAGGATTGGCCTTTGTAGTGTACATGCTCACCGGTGAGGTAGAGCACTGATGGATCAACATGAAATCAGAAAGGGAGGAAGCAGTCACATGGGAAGCTTTCAGGGGAAAGTTCCTCTCCGAGTATTTTCTCGACAGCGTCAGATATGCGAAGGAGGTGGAGTTCCTCAAATTAACATAGGAAAGCTTGTTTGTAGCTAAATATGCAGAGAGGTTTAAACACCTCAGCCGCTTCTACACTATGCCCCTTGATGAAGAATGAAGATGCCGTAAATTTGAGAACGGCCTCAGGAGAGATATATGTTTGATGGTACTCCCGCTATCCATCAAGGATTTTGCTGCACTGGTGAAGAAGGCCTGAGTGATGGAAAAGAAGAAGAATGAGGTAGAAACTCAACGTCTGCAGTAGAGGATTGGTGGGCCATCTGGGTCCAAAGCGAGGCATGTGGAGAGAAGGAAACCGTACGATAGACCTCACCATCAACCTCAGGGGTCTAGGGGTTTTCCTTCACAGCAGAGCTGAGTCTAGTGCTTCCGGTGTGGAAGCCCTCAACTAAGGAGTGTGTGCCCTCAAATGGAAGGCTTTAGAAGATGTAACAACTATGACAAGGAAGGCCACTTCGGTAAAGACTACCCCACTCTTGCTAGGACAGTGGCACGACCTCCAGTTCAGACTCCTATGTAGAATCAGTAGAGGAGAGGATGCAACAGACTTCAGGCGACAGGCAGAGTTTGCGCCATGACGGGAGCAGAGGTAGCAGGCTCAGGTAACCTGGTTATGGGTTGTTGTGTGATAGCCAGAATGAAATGTTGTGTGTTGTATGATTCTGGAGTGACACACTCATTTGGGTACCTCATTTTTTTTCATTTGGGTCAGTGTTTCCAACTCTTCAACCTGCTCTTACAGATATTGTGTTTCTTTATCGCGCACCGTTGTCTTCCTCTAACCTCTGTCCAGGTTAGGAAAGTTAGGGTTTTACGTTTTCAATCCATATTTACCTGTTATAGCTTCATTTTCGTGGTTAAAGTGCTTGGTTGTTGTTGTGGTCGTATGAAATATTGATAAATTTTGTTTAGATCTCTAATGTTTGGTTGTTGCACGAGTGAAAAGTGGTGAACATTGGTTTACTCGCCCAAGCGAGCGTGTCTCGTTTAGGCAAGACTAATCAGAGGCTCGCACAGGTTTTCTGCTCGAGCTATCGCTTAGGCGACGTGTCTTCGTTTTGAGTGAGATGTAGTCTCGCTCAGGCGAGGAGGTCTCGCCTAAGCGAGAAATCGCAGAGAGCCATTGTTCCCACTCCTCGAGCTCTCGTTTAGACGAAGGGAGCTCGTTTGAGCGAGGCCTTTCAGCCTAAGCAAGGACTGGTCAAGGATGTGCCATGACCTGTTTTCTTCTCTATTCTTGGATGTTTGCGACTTGTTTTAATTGTATTACTTTATTAAAACATGAATTGGGTGAATGTGTATGAGTGAAATGGATTTTGGGTTATAATTCACAAGTTTGACATGATTTTGGCACGTGACATGTATGGGATGGTTAGTTATAAAAGTGACATGGAATTGGTATGAACAATGATTTTATATTGGTTGATAGAACATGATGTTGGTGTGGTCAAGACGTAATTCCACGATAGTCTCGTGGTGGTGCCTCATTGGTTATGATGTAATTCCATAAATCTCTAGGTGAGATCTCATGGTGGTGCCTCATTGGTCAAGACGTAATTCCACGATGGTTGCATGGTGGTGCCTCATGGTCAGGACGTAATTCCATGACCCATGTTAGTGGAAGTTCGTGGTGGTGCATCATACTTAAGACGTAATTCCACGAAGTTCATGGTGGTGCCTCATTTTATAATTTAGTAAAAATTTAAAGTAAGGATTGCATCCTGATACTCTAAAGAGTCAGTTAGTCTCACGTAAAGTGTACTGACTCAAGTGGTGAGAGTAACAGGAGGCCTTAGATATTTTAAGGCTAACTTTGTAAGTGGTAGAGGCCACCACAAGTGCAAGCATTCGGTGAATCCGACTAATTATATGTATTCGGATAAGTTGTGTCTGAGTCTTAGTGTATTGTTTGCGAGTGATCACATGATTAATTTATGCAGGTATCTTGGACTATGAAAATGTATGCAATTGTATGATAAAATGTTCTTCTACTCTAGCTTACCCTTTCTGCTTGTTGTATGTTCTCTGTGTGTGGTTTTCTCTTTTTGCGATGATCATCAATTTATTGATGGGAGCAGATGTGAGAACTCCTCGTGGTCGTCAGGGTGATGGAGACTCCGCAGCTTAGCTTTGAGTTGGATTTCATTGTCCAAGTTTCTTTTAGGGTTGTAGCCCATGTATTTGTCTCCTTCTTGGGCAATTATTTTTTAATATTTTGATCCTTGTACTCTGTTTTGTATTGGCATCGCGGTGTGCCTCAGTATTTCATTTTAGTACCTTGGTTATTTTTAAGAAGTGACGTTATACTCCATGATTTTTACTCTTACATTATTTTGTGTAACATTTCATTTAATTAAGGTTATTATTTAAATGGAGTGTTAGATAGATTGAATTAATAAAGTAAGAAATGTGACATCTAAATACAAATAGAATACATTTTTCTTTTAATGTCAATAAAAGAAGTTATATGTAGAAATATTTATTTTAATCCGTGTATGCATATGAAGTAGTTTTAAAAGGTAATTTATTTATTTAAATAATTTATTTTAAATATAATGAATTGTTTGGATAAAAAATTTAAAAAAAGTTTATCCTATTTAGTCCTTCGTAGTTTGTCTAAAATTTTCTATAAGTTTTTTTCTTTGCAAAGTTTTATATTTCTTAGTTTTTAAACTTGGAAAAATTGTTTTTATTTCATTTGTCAATTTGAATCGAGAATTAGATCTCAATACTTTGTTTGTACGAGGAATTTCAACAGCAATTGAAAAATTTAATAATTAAATTACATGTAATTAAATTATTTTTATTTTTTAAATAATTAGTTTGGATAAAATAATTAAAATATCTTAAATTTTAAATTTTGTTGGATAAAGTAATTTAATTTTTATTTTACACAAAACCCAACTCTACCGAGTTTAATATAACTTAGCTTAACCTTGGGTTTAAAATTGCTCAACTTGAGCTTTGCCCTGGCCTGGGCCTTTTAACCTTCGTTCCGAGTCGACCCAGCTCAAACTTTGTCTCGGGCCAGCTTGACCTTCAACCCATGCAAGCCTCACTTGAACTTCGACACATGCTGACCTTGCTCGACCTTCGACATGGGGCGATCCGCCTTGACCCTAGGCACAAGTCGTCTTTACATTTGGCTTGGGCTGACAAAGGCTGACCTTGCTGGATCGGGTTGACCTTCAACCCAAATCGACCTAGCTCAACCTTCGGCCTTAGCCTAGCTTGACCTCTAGTTTGGGTCAACTTGACTCGAACTTCGACCATGACCAACTCGACTCTAACCAACTCAGCTCGACCTTTGACATGGTCGACCCATTTTGACCTTTGGCTCGGGCCGACTCGACCTAGAGCCATCTCGTCTCAATCTTTGACTAGGGCTGACTCAACTTGTGTTGGGGCTTAGGCCAACTTGGCTCAACTTACAGTCTAGGCTAAATCAAATTAACTTTTGGCACGAGTCGACTCGTTTTGCCCTTCGTCGTAGGTTGACTTAGCGGCCTTCAGACCAGGGTTGCCTTGCCTAACCTTTGGTCTGGGTTGGACCAACTCGACCTTCGACTTATCCCAACCCTGCTTGACCTTCAGCTTGGGCCAACCCGGTTAAACCTTCGACTTAGCTTGACCTTCGGCACGGACCAACCCTTTCAACCTTTGGCACGAGCTGACCCAACTCGATTTACTGCCAGGCTCGTCCAACTCAAGCTACATCCAGGTTTGGTTAGCCCAGCTCGACCTTTTGCCCTGCCTGATTGGCCTAGCTCATTCTTCGGGTCGGGACGACCTGACTCGACCTTGGGCCTAAAACATCCCAGCTCGACCTATAGCCTGACCTGTACTATTGAGAAAATATATGCTTCGATTCTCTGGAAATTCGAAGCCTATAACATGAATAAGCTTCAGTTATTGAGCAACCACTGCCTATTGATTTCTCATAATTTGAAAAGTGTCACCCTTTTTTAAAATACTTATTTGTGTGGAGGAGGTATAAGCTTCAGTTTTGTAGAGAACTGAAGCATATACCATGAATAGAATTTGGTTGTTAGGCAACCACTACCTATAGGTTCTAAATAATTTCAAAAATGTCAATGCTATTTTAAAATATTTTACCCAAGTGGCAAAGATAGAGACTTAGATTTTACATAAAATCAAAGCCTATACTTCTGTTTAGGGTTAAATTTTGTATGTTAGATATGTTGAATTATTTATTTTTTTAAAATTGCTTAACTATATGCTGAAATTTTATTTATTTGAGATTGTTGTTGCATTTAGTTAGCTTTTGTTTCCCATTTGAGATTCAATACAAAAATTGTTTACTTTCTTCAAGTTTTTTGATGAAATTGTATTTTTGAAAATCAATATAAGATAAGTCAGTACTTATAATTTGTAGGTATTGAATCTTGAATTGTTCGATTGGACAATTTAAGAAATTAATCACTTTTTAATAGTTTATTTATGCATATATATATATATATATATATATATATATATTTTAAAATTCATGAGTATTTGTCAATTGTATTTTGTATTGATCTTCAAGTGCATATTTGATTCTAGCTGATAATTAGTTTCATTTTGTGTAACCTTAAGACCAATGTGAAATGCTAGTAAAATTTCGTGAAATTTAAGAAATTTTGTTTGAAATTGATATAAAAGTGAATCTTCATGAAGGAGATATGGTGTTCACACCTTGAATACAAAAGTAAGATTATCATTCATTTAAAGATTACTGATATTGTTCATACAATTTCAATATATATACGTATGGATCGACATTGGATACCTTGTCAACTTTTTGAATGAGAAAAAGTTGACTGCAACCGAAATTAGGGAACACCCTATCTGTGACAGTTTTCTTCGAAGTTATAAAACATGTTGGTACGATGAATTAATAGACTTCCTAAATATCTCTTGAATTGAACGTGTTGTCGATTTCACCATGGAAGATCGATTAGAGGATATGATTCGCAATATTGGCACAAAGCTTTTACCAAAGCGCATGTATGAGACGACATCTACTAATGCAAACACTCTATTGTATGTCGGTCTACCAATGGGTGGATCGATAAGAGTTTCACATAATTGCTCGTTTTGTTGAATGAAATGCTTTCAAATGAAAAAATTATGAGGCTAATAAAAGGATACAGACATGTCTTAATGATTACATATTATACAGGAAAGAATTTGAAGGGTTGTATCTAGTTATTTATATTTAATAAAAGTTTTTTGTTTAGGTATATGTTTGGTGTTAGTAAGAATGTTGGGTTGAGCAATGTATATGGGTTCATGGACCACCAACTCATTCATAGTGGCAATAAGATGGCTGACACCTAAGCATTCATCACCGATTGTTTTGGACAGGAGAAACAAATATATTTAGTCTCCTATATAAATGAGTAAGTGTAGTTTGTTGTATTGTAATTATAATCCACCATTTTAAGGTTTAACAATGATTGTATTTTCAATTTAGGTGTTATTGGCATCTACTTATAGTTTCCCTCAAGGATAACATTGTTCTATGGTGTTGTTCGTTGCACAAGTCTCCCCCTAAGAATCTCAAACAAGAATTCATTGGTAAGAACCTCAATCTTATAACTCTCTTTCTTATATAATTGTATCCTAAATAATTTCCTTTTACATAGTTTATTGGCTAGACATAGCATGTTGTTAAGGAGATCAACTGCTACAAATTAAAATCTAGAATGGTTTTCCCTCAAGTTTTGCTATTTTGGTCCAATTATAATTGTTCGATTCCTTTTCTTCTTCAATTATTTATAATTGTGTTGGTATATTATAGTGTAATAGACAAACCAGTTCATATGAGTGTGATTACTATGTTATGCAATGAGTATATTTATATTATAAGTGATTGACAAACTGTAATAATTTAATCGAATGTATTGATTGAAATTATTGTTTTTTGTGTAGAGATTCGATAATTCCACACCAATGCACGAAAATTCAATAAAGTATGTAAGAAAAACTTGTGTCAAATATATATTAAAAATGTACGGTAATGTGTAATAATTATGTCCCACATATACTTTGTACATTATTTCAAGTGTTTGGTTAAAATTGTTATCTATATATTCTTATATCTAGTTAGTGAATAAATGTTTCTAGTTATTTTGTTTATATTCAAGTTCGTGTAGACCAAGAAGAAAAACTAAAAAAGTATTTAAAAAACAATCTAGATTTCGATTATTGCAAAAGCCATCAGAATAGACATCGGTTAATACCGGAGTCGAAACTTATTCCCCTCTTTACGTTTTAAATAATATTAAATTATTTTTGAAATTTCGAAGCATAGACATTGATTTTCCAAGAAATTGAAACATATTAGAATAGGTTTTTATTTTTTTAAAACCAAAGTCTATTCTCTTTTTTAAATTTTAATTATTTTTAAAATTGAAAGGGAATAAACTTTGGTTGATTCTTAACTAAGAATCAAGAAAAATAAAAAGTTTAGGTGGTAAATAATTACAGTGTTCCATGGCTTCTGAAGAGCTTTAAAGGTGTTATAAAATTTTATATTAAGGGTTTGAATTACATGTTGAAAAACTAGGTAACTTGAAACCAGTAAAATTGATTTATTGCACTTCATTTAATCAACAGAGAACTTATCTCTGTAAATTTTTACATCATTAAAACAATAAACACTTGTCAATTTCCATTTTAGAGGAAGGAAAACTCAGGTTGTAACCAGGCAAAAGTAAAATGGATCAGCTCCATTAGTCACTCATGATGAAAGTACACTCAATATTAGATGCTTCATTGAAAATTTGAACAAACTTTCCTTCACAATCAAACAATAAAGGAAAAAATTGGGTAATTCAACAGTAGGAAGTTACAAGATCTTTACCTGCTCTAAAGTCTATGGGTAACATTACAATGAGTTTTGATTTATTCTCACACAGCTGACTAGAAAGGAAAGTGCCATAACATGTTTTTATATCTGCTCATTCAACAAAAAACTTTTTGAAAATATATATACTATATTAATGTGTGCAGTCAAAAGATTTCAGGCATGCACCCGTCAGATTTCAGCTAGTTTATGGAAAACAATATAAAATTCCAGTTAGTATTATTTTCTATTTTTTTTAATTCATATTCAACATTGTTATATCTGAATATGAGATTTAACTTTTGATATACAGATTATAGACAAAAATTATGAAAAGGAAAAATGGGTATTTAGTATTTACAATATTCATTCTTCTCTTGGGATCCATCTGCTCCACCAAAAGCTTTTCCTGCGTCTGTTGAGCTCATCCATACTCTCATTTAAGGTTCTTATAATTTTCCTCTGAAGTTTAAGAGCTGAAGCTAAAGCATTTCTTGGTGCACTGGCCTTCATTTTGGGTTCAATTTCCTACATCATGAAAAATGGAGTATTATAAGATCATACTTAGTATTTGGATAATCTTGTTAGGGATAAATATACTGTTAATTGAGTGGAAATAGAAAAACTCTTTTTGTTGAATCATTTATGAAACGTATCAGTGTGATCCTTCATTTCACAAACAAAATTCATTTCCTCTTGGTCGCTTTGATTTTTGAAATAGGGACCACACATGACACATTTCATAAATGGGAGATCAAAATGAGATTGCATTTTAGAGACTAAAAGCTAAGACAGCTCTATTAATATGGACAAACTATAGTACTCGTAATTATTAATGCAGGATCCATTAATTTTGGTATTGTGACTTTCTCTCTTGTGCCATTAAGGAATAAAAAAGAGAAGGTTTTTGTTGGAAATCATATGGGAATGCATTGCAAAATCATATGTAAATGTAATTTTATCAATCTCATTAAAAAAAAAAAAAAATCACTTTTAATTGCTTCACCAAGGACACTGATTAGCATTTCTCTTATTTACCTGAGAAGATACAAATACTGATAAATATAACAGAGAGTGGTCACAGAGTTAAGATACAAACTCTTAGTTCCTGAAGCTGAGCTTCAGTGAATCCACCATCCTTCTGAGTCCCTGATTTTGCCATTAGATTAGTAATCCACTTGGCAGCTTCTCCATAGTCCTGTTGAGTTGCACGCAAGAGCTGCAGCCTCAGTGTTTGCATAAAAGACAATGCCAACAAGCCTTCTCTGTCAAAGTAAGGATGAGCCAATGCTGCTTTTGCACTCAGTCTTTGTCTTGCTTTGTACCTTACCATTGATTTTAGAAGTTCCCATCCTATTCCACCATCCAAATCCAACAGCTCAAAGCCCTTCCTTAGTTCAGGGCCGCATCGAGGCTCTACAGTTTTTCTCCAAGCAACTATGTCATAGTCACACCTCTTTAGTTGACGGTTGAATTGAATGAGGCTATTATCAGTTCGTAGACCAGGGAAAGCCTATAATAGAATGTTAAAAACTGTAAGCGTTTCAAAATACCAGCTTAATCAGATGGTTGGTTTGATCACCCTTTGCCACTTTTAAATGTTTTACCTGACTAAAACTCACCTACAGAATTATGAAAAACAACTCTACAAGACAACAATTGTTCTTAATATATCAATGCAACAATACAGAACAAATTGTAGGAAAGCTCACTTTAACTTTCAGAACCAGAATACTGTTATGAAGTCTTCATTGTGATCAAAGTGATTTATTACATTAATCTTCGTAATATTCATATAAATTGAATACAGATATTGACTGATTAGTTCCAATAATAGGAGAAGAATTCGTCACCATTAGATACTTACCATTTGTAGAAAGATTAAACCAGCACTATAGATGTCGAATCTGTCTGGCGAATTCAACTGTTTAAAACATGAAATCCATCATAAGCAACAAAAAGCCAATATCATTACATGATAAAGGGAGCTATACGTGCTAGTAGTTCATAAGAAATATTTAACCTGCCATAAGACTGGGGAAAGTGCAGCTGCAACTGGAACTGAGGGTGCTGAAGGAGTTTGTGTGCTCATGATGTACTGCTCTGGTGCAGCATATCTGAATTAGAAGAATTGAACACACCATAAATTGCCTATTGTTGTATATCATATGTCAAACAAAGACATGGATTACATGTAGTTTACATATAATACTTCTATTAACAATCCTAACGTTAAGAATGAACCCAATGGTCATTGCTAGAAAGCAACATCAATTTTGTTTGCGTTACCAATTGGAATATACAAAACATTTAATCTTCATTCTCCTGTTCAACTAATCATCTGTACAGCCTTTTATAGTGAGGTTGTTCTGTCAAACAAGGGTATATAGTGCTCATGCTAACACTCTCTCTCAAGTTGGAGCATAAAAATTTATCATGCCCAACTTCTTGATTGCACAATGAAACACCTTTTCTCAAACAGTGAGCACATTCACTAGTTGAAATTCTAATTTGTCAAAAAAGAAAATTGTATAATCAAATTCAACGAGCTTTGGCGCGATTGTGTTGTATCAGCATCAGGTCTTTCATGATTCCAATGCCTATCTTATTATCACAATGAAATCCATAGGTTCTACATATTCAATCCCCAATTCTTTTAGAATACTTCTTATCTACAATAGTTCACATACACCATGAGTTCTTCCTCGGAATTCCTCTCTCCACTTGCAACATTCTTTTCTTTCTTTACTTCTCCAGGTGACCAATTTACCTTCGACATCCTTTTCTTTCTTTACTTCTCCAAGTGACCAGTTTACCTTTCACGATAGTGACTATCTATACGTAGATTATTTGGCTGTTTGATCACCTGCTCAATCAATCAGAATCTGTATATCCTTTAATGTTAAACACAATTCCTCATAGAAGAATAGTCCTTGTCCTGGAGCATTGTTCAAGTACCAGAAAATTCGATAAACAACATTCATATGCTCTTCATTTGGGGAATGTATGAACAAGCTTACAACATTGCAGCATACACTATATCCGGTTGTGTGTGACACAAATAGATTAGTCTCTGAATTAGTAGTTGATAATGATACTTGTCTGTCAGGACTTGATTTGGGAAAATTCCAAGCTTATGATTCATTCCAATGGGTGTTTTTGCTGGTTTGCAAGCATATAAGTTACAATTAAAAAGTCTAATACATATTTTTACTAATCTCTTGTCTTGACCTTGCCACCTTAATCTCCAAAAATATTTAAGTAGCCCCAAGTCCATCTCAAATTCAGCAGCCAAATACTTATACAATTACCTCATTTCACAAGGATCGTCCTCAGTTAAAATCATATCATCAGCATATACAATTAAGATTGTTACCTTTCCTTCTTTGTGTTTTATGAACAAAGTATGGTCAAAAATACTTCTCTTATATCCAAAATATTGTTCATTGTTGAACAAAGTCTCCTAAAATAAGCCCTCTAGGACTATTTTAGTCCATACAATGACTTTTCAGCTTACAAACTTCTCTTCTACATCCAGTAGTGCGGTTAATGCCATGTGGTAAGTCCATATACAACTCTTCATCTAAACCTCTATTAAGGAATGCATTTTTAACAAGTGTCTGCATAGGTCAATCTCAATTTTCTGCAATGGACATAAGAGATGAATTTGTATAGATCTTGGCAACCAATACAAAGTCTCAAGGTAATCCACCACATAGCTTTCCATATACGCTTTAATGACTTGCTTTATATCTATCATTACTGCCATTAGCTTTGAGAAAGAGGAATGTTTGCAGAACCCAAACATCGTAATGGGTTATTGTAAAAGATTATAAACTTTGATTCAAAACTAGGTAGATAAGGAACTCAATGACTCTTAGCCAATTTTCAAATGTCACAATGAAAATTCAAAACATCCAAACTCAGAAATGGATTTGGGTGCAATTTTTTGTAAATACCCAAACAAAAAATGTGCTAATCTTCAACGTCATAACCATATACTAGCGTCTTGCTATCTTGATTCGCACTGAATCTTGTCCATTATTTTTTGTCAACTCCAAGTAGTAGAGTTTGCCCCGCCTAACACCATAACCAAGAATCTTCCAAGCCAGGTTCCGAAAAAGTTCAATATGATGGACAAAAAGTTACAGTGCAAGCAAGAGTAGAGGTTATTATCTAACAGTCTAACAGACAACAAATTATATTCGACAGATGGGACAATAAGGACATTATCTAGTGAGATTTTCAAACAAACAGCAGATCCTGTTCCAATAATGGGAGATGTACTACCATCAATGTGGTAGTGAAAATGGACCAAGGGGAATGAGAAATTGTTTATAACTAATGGAAGTCCCAAGCCATATGATCAGATGCACATATATCAATGAATTAAATGCTATTATCATGGTTCAGAGAATACAAACATCTTACCAATAATACATGAATGGACATTTGTTGCGGGTTGTGGCCAACCATGTTTGGCCAAAAAATAACCATTGATTCAATTTAATTTGACAAGTTTCGTATGATCCATCACAAAAGGTTTGTGATATAGATGAGATGGGGTTGGTAGGATCTATCGTGCTGTCTCAGACAACAAAAAAATAGGGTTGTAGAAGTAATTTCAAATGCAAGTTTCGACGGCATTTGATTCGATTTGGTATTGTGCAGGATCAAACGTGCTCTAATACCATGTCAAACAAGAGCACGTGAAAAGTATATTGTCATACTTTATTTTCTGCACATATTTTACATAGATACAATTACTTTCTGTAAAACAGGAAATATCCTATGTAGAGGAAAACAAACATTCTTAAGGCAAACGTAAATAATTAGTCAACTAATTAAATTGACTACAAAGTCATTCTAGTAATTGCAGAAAACATATTCTAATAATTATGGTATAAACAGCTCATGCTAACATTGTCAAACATATATTTAAACTCAAAAGTGATATTAGTCGTGAAACAAGAGGTAAGGCTGATCAACAATAGATCTATGGACCCACCCTTCCCTAGTTTTCTCATGGCAGGAGCTTTATAGGATTCAGTTCTGTACTTGTAGAAATGATGGAGTGAATTCAGATTTAGAAGTTTGTTTTTTTTTTTAATTTACATATATATGTTACATAGGAAACTTTTCAAGCAACGTTCTACAAATTTTTTCCCAGATATCTATGTTCATCTTCCGAAACTTTTTCTTCAAGCAAATCACATGAAAGTGCTTTTTTGTCTTTGATCACATTGACTCATCCTCTGGTGATATAATACTGGAAGAAGGATTTGCAACCTAAAACGGAACCAGAATATAGAAGCACAACTGGCAGCAATTAAAACCATAGATGGTGCTGGGACCTACCACCAGTACGGTATATGCTTTCATTTCAAAGCTATAAACATCATATATATGTTAAATCTAGACAAAATATAGGACTTGTATCTTGTATGACATCTACTTCAAGTTCTTTAAGGACAATTTTGAAAATATAGAAATAAGTAAAAATGATAAGCTCCACCAGTGTATTATGCACAAGAAACAGAACAATCAGCAGAGGGTTGAGTTAAACGTTAGTTGGCTACATGTATTATTAATGTCAAATAAGATACCTTGGATCCAAAAGAAACTCCTTTGGAATGTAGTTTATGCCCACTCGCAGGTCTGTAGCAGCTCCAAGATCAATGATTTTGAATGTCCGAGACTCTGCCCCCATGGTTTAAAAAAATGTGAGCTTAATTTCGATCATGGATCTTTTTGCATTGAACAAAAGTCTCTAGATTCTTTACCTTCGGAGAAAATAATGTTCTGTGGCTTAATATCCCTATGCACAATACCAGTTGAGTGAAGACCATCCAGTGCAAACAAGATCTGCCTCACGATTGTCTGAATGATTCTATTTTCTCTTTCCAATCCCTTGGGCAAGTCCTGAACCTCACCCAAAATTAATGTTTCAACCTGAAATTTGTGACACCATCATTTGGTCTGATAAGAAAGCTTGATTTACCATGGGAGCACAAAATTCAAATAGAACATACGAAGAAGCAAGATGCTTTGAGTCGGAAATATAGTGAAGAACACGTAATCTAGAAGCTAATACAAATTAGAACATACAATCTTCCTCAAATACAAGTGAACTTTATAAACTTCAGAACAAAATATAAGGCCAAATACTATAAAATTGAAAATTTATCAAGCACAACCATAATGGTTAAATAGAGTACCAACATTATATGGAAACTCTCTACTCTGCACCAAGTCAGCTAGGGTGGCATCCCCTTCAAACCGCCATATAAGCCAGTATTCAGCAGATTTCTTTGAAGAGCTCTGCAAACATTATGTGAGAACTGTTGTATTTGTCTTGACTGAAACTAAAATGTTAAATGATGTGATGAGAATGTCTTTGGTTTCCCCATACATGTATGATAATAATACCAAAAATTCATTAGGTATTACTCTTAATAGATAAGCACCTCAAGAAAACCATAGACAAAATCTGCACAGCTGCTTGCACAAGCTCTTCGTACACGCTCATTCATCCATATTTCTACAGCACCATATTCAGTCGCCTTCTTCAAGACTAAGTCACCTTCCTTCCGGTGAGAACCAAAAAGAACCATAAGTAATATTTATATAATTCAAGCTATCTTGCACTGAAATCTCAGAAGTAGATATGCCATATCAACATGTGGGTTCCTCATTTTGTTTCCCCAAGCCATGACACTAAAGCAATCGAAAGTTAAGACAATACAAACAAAATTTATAAACAAAAATAACACCAACATGGACATGAAGTAGACAAGGGCACTACAATATGACTAATGTTCATATTACAGGACACCACATAACAAAAGAAATTAAATATCAACACAAGAAAAGACTTAAATCGACAAGGAAGATTTGGTTGTTCACCTTCTCTGCATGAATATGAACTTAACAAAAAGAAATGCTAAGAGTGATTAGATTTTAGATCTTGATACTTTTTATCATGTTATTATCAATCTAACTTCTATAGATGTTTAAAAAATTTAATTTGCTTTATACACTACAACTGTCTTTAAATTGTCTGGCCTACACTGGTCTCAGCTAAGGCATTTGAGACACCAATGACTAAATTATAATAAAACCCCTGGCGACATGAGTCATATGAGGTGTCAGTGTCAGAAACATGTCACACCACCGCAACAGCTCAAGCGAGAGAAGTGTCTGCCTGTGCTTCATTATTGAAAATTAATGGCCCTCTTCAAATTAACTTGTGTGCATGTGAAGTAGTTCATAAAATATGCAAGCAGTAATCAGTTAGTACAAAAGAACGAGTAAATTTTCAAAAATTTCAGGAGCTTCCAATTAAAACATAGAGCAACACCTTTGAAGAGGCTTTATTGGCCAGTGAAACTCTATAAACCACTCCAAACGATCCCTCCCCCAACTTCTTGCCCAGAACAAAATCATCCTGCCATCAAAAACTAGTATCAGAAACAACTGCTACCGGAAACAAATTTCATAAAAATTTCAAAATTCAACTGGAATTCATACCTTCTTGTAACTGGGTCGGAACAACCTCTCAACAAAGGCAAGAACAAACATGTCAAAGAAACCAGGTGCCACACCAGGTGTGGCCCAAAGGTAAGATAGAGTGCCCAAAGCCAGAATCACCCCAGGGACAGTAAGTGTCAAGCCATTGGACTTGGGAAGAGTGCTCCTATAGATTACATCTCCACACTGCATCACACTGCAAGGAAGTCCAACCCCAACACCCACAAAAAGGTTGTGAACTGTATCCATCCATTCACCCCCTAGTGCAAAAACTTTAACCACTCTTGGGTTTGAAAAATTGAATCTTGCACTGCATTGAGCCTCCCCTGAGGGTCTAATCCTAAGCCTCTGGCCAAGAAATAAGGACTTGTGCTTTGGTATTTGGGTTTGTTGGAGCTTGGTTACTCCTACTCCAATTCCTGTAGTTGCAACAGTGGCCATGCGAGTTCAGTTTAGCTTTGCTCTGTTAGAAAAATCTTGAGAACTTCACCTACAATCCCCTTCCATTTTACACCGCAACTTTTTTATATTTTTAATTTAATTTACAATAAGATATGATTTATATTTATATTTATATATTGGCGGTTATATCAGGTATTTATTGTGGCTGCAGCGACTTTCGACGTTCGGAAATTGGATTGAGGATTAATATAGGCCACAAATAGCACGTAGATACTAATGGGCTTTAGGTTGGGCCTACTTGATATGCTTATCTTATACTAACTTCTACGTTTTATTTTGTTTGCTTCTTTTTCGTTGTTTAATTAGTCTTTTTATACATAAAAATAGAAAAATAGTTTGCATTTAGGTCTATTTACCAATAAGATAAAATTATTTAAATTCATCACATAAATTAATATTAAGATTCAATTACTTAGACCTTTTTATACAATTCAATCACTAAGATTTGAAATAATAAAACTAATTGACAAAATGTTTTCATAAGAGAACAAGAGAATAATTGAAATAATTAACATCGTTCAACAAAATGTAAATCTTAAAGTAAATTCATATATTTATGAAAAAAAAAATACAAAACTTGAGTAAATTTATCATTTTCACTCATTTCTAGATTTGAACATTTTATACCTAAGCTTTTCCTTTTTAGTTTTTTTATTTTTAATTTGAAATTCGTTCTTTATATTTTGGTAAGATTATCTTCTTTTGTGTAATCGGGAAGAAATATAAAAAGGGAGAGTTGAATTGTATTTTAAAACTTTTTGGATAAGTTTCACAATTATTGTTTGTTGAATGATATTCAAACAATAGTTTTGTATTTGTTAAGTAACCGATCTAAGAAAATTTTCATTTTAAGTTGTCATGTAATGTCTCTCCTTTTAAGTTAGTATAAGTGATAATGACATGAAAAATAAAGAGCTTGAGAAAGAATATACATAATATATTTATACATATTCATTTAATCACACATATTACGTCAAATTTTCAATCAACTAATTGAGTTCTACCAAGCAAACTAATGTAGCAAAAATATGAGAATTATTATGGCTCAGAGGCACTATTGAAAACCCCCCTTGAGTACTCTTTTACCATTTGATTCCTAACTCAACCAAGTATTTTTTCATAAGCCACTAGTGACTCAACCAAGTATTTTTTTGCAAGCTATACTAGCTCAACACGAGTATTTTTTTTTTTCGGCTCTTAGTGATAAGTCCCTTATCTTTGATTTTTTTTCTTGACTAAATGCATTCTCTTGGGTTATTTTAAAGGTTAATTCTTAGTTTTTAGGTTAGACTTGGGTTAGATAGCATTTGATGTTAGTTTTATAAATTTAGCTTAATTGGAGGGTTTTAACATGCTTTTAGTGTAAGTTGTAGACTAAGTCGTAGAAATAGTTTAAGTTAGGAGAATTTTAGTTTTTATACTAGTTTCTCTGTTCAACTTCAGTTTTGAAGATAAAGATTATACACTACAAGAAAATGTTTCATTAGTAACCAATTTTAGTGACCAAAAGTTGTTAGTTACTATAATTACTAATTTAGATACAAGTTTACAAAGTAAAAAAAAATTATTGGTTACTAAAATAGTTACTATTATGAATAAAAAATTATAATTGGTCACTAAATTGGTTTTTAAAATTAGCTACCATAGTTTTGGCTACCAAAGAAATATGGTCACTAAAAATTAGCTACCTAAGTTTTGGCTATCACAATAACTTAGTTACTAAATTGGTCTCTAATTAATTAGTGACAAATTTAGTGACCAATTATATTTTTTTATTTATATTAGTGACTATTTTAGTAACCAATAAATTTTAATTTTGTAAATTGGTATCTAAATTGGTCACTATAGTGACTAACAACTTTTAGTCACTAAAATTGGTTTCTAATAAGACATTTTCTTGTAGTGATAGTAGAATTTAACATACTAGTTTGTAATCTAGTTTAAGTCCTAAGGTAAGTCTTTAAAGTGGCATATTTTAGGTAATACAGAATAGTATTAGTTAGAAATAAATTTAAGAACACAATCTTAGGATAGTTTTGAGTTTTAGGTTTTGTTTTCTTTAATGCATTAGGAAAAGTAGTAAGTTTGAGTAGTTTAGTTAACCTTCATGTTAGTAGAATAGTTTTTATGAAGTAGAATAATTAGTTCTATAGATTAGAGGGTTTTAAGTTGTGATTCCAACATTAGTTAGAGTTAGTTTTAGCTTTATAGTGTTACAATTCTACAGTAGTAAGAGAGTTGTGGTATTTTAGCTTAATCTAGCCTAGTTTACCTTAGGTTGAAACATAGTTTTGATTCTTTTAAGTCTATAAATTCCCTACTTATGTTTGAATGACTTTGGTGCAAGTTGAAATACTTAAATCCAATAATGAGAACTGATCTAAATATGAGAAATAAGAATTCTACAGCAGAGGATATTTGTGAACCATTTTGGAAGAAAACTTGAATGATGGAGGTTCACCTCATGGTTGACTTTTGGATTTAAGGTTTCAATTGGTGATTAGAGGGTTGAAGACCTTCAAGGACACTAAAAGGGACTTGAGCAAAGCTGATTTTTTATGAAGCACCAATTCTAGAAAATACAAAATTTGAACTAGTAAAGCTAGGTGCAAAAGCTGGAAAGTTGACCAAAGTTTGACTTTTTGTTTTGGAGTGCAAATGCAAGGGCAAGCTGGTGGAGACTGTTCAAAGCACTCAAACACACATGCTAAATGCTGAAGCAACCAATTGAATACCTCTGAAAGGTGCCAGTTGGCCGAGAGTGACTCAAGCTCAAGTTTAGTAACCAAGTGTAGTTAGTTGGTAGGTTTTTTTTTTTCTGTATTGGTTTTGAGAAGTTGTAACTAGAGTAGTTAGTCAAGTCTTATGTGGTTTACTGACTTTATATAGTACTGAAAAACACTAAGTTGACCACGATCCACCATTTCACACTACACAGACCTTCATTCACTCAAATTCTCTCCATCCATAACACTAAACCTTGGTTTGGAGGAAGTTTCCTGAGTTGACCGCACAATAGGATATTCTTGGAGGTTTGATCTAGATTATGGTACATTTCGTAACGTCCCATTTAATAAAGAAACTTATTTAAATGGAACATCACACAAAATGATGAAAAAGGCATTGTCATGGAGTAGAAATGTCACTCCCTACAGTTGTCCATAATACTTAGAAGAAAACTAAGGCACACTACGATGCCATTAACAAAACGAGATAAAAATTTAACAATATTCAAAATACATGCTCAAGGAGCAAGATAGTACATAGGCCACAGTGCCTCAAAAGAAAACTTGGAGCAAGGGGATCCAACTCAAGATAAGCTATACAACGGAGTTTTCATCACCTTGAGGACCATGAGGAGTTCCCATATCTGCTCACACCAATAAATTTATGATCATCGCAAAAGGAGAAAACCACACATAAGACACACACAAAAATAGAAGGGTAAGCTAAAGTGAAAAGGGTTTTATCATACAATTTAGCATACAGTTTACAAGCCAAAAATACATAAATCAACCAAACATGTGATAACAGACAATGCAAGACTCTAAGACTCAATTATCACGGATACATATAATTAGTCGAAATCACTGGATGCTTGCACTTATGGTGGCCTCTACTGCTCTGCAGAACCATTGTCAATGGGTTTCACCCTACCACACACAAGGTTAGCCTTCAAACATCTAAGGCCATTATCCTTCCAAAGACTAGGGTATCCTACTACTTTCACCACTCGAGTCAATATGCTCTACATGAGACTAACTGACTCTTTAGAGTTTCAGGATGCAATCCTTACTTGAATCCTTGCTTAATTATAAACTGAGGTACCACCACAAAACCTTATTAACAGGTTCGTGGAATTACTTCCTAACCATGAGGCACCACCAAAAAGGGTCATGGAATTACGTCCTAACCATGAGACACCACCATGAGCTCTCACCAAGAGGATCATGGAATTACGTCCTAACCATGAGACACTACCATGAGATCTCACCAAGAGATTCATGGAATTACGTCCTAAACCATACCAAAATCATGTCTCACCAACCAAACATAAAGTTATCATGCATACCAATCTCATGCCAATGTTTATAACCAACCATCTAATCATGTTCCATACAAAAGATCATACCAAACTCATCAATTCCAGCCCATGAACCATTTAATACATGCATAATCACCCAATTCATGCTTTAACAGAATAATTAAATCAAACATGTGACCATCAACCAAGAACAGAGGATAAAATAGTACCTGAGCATGTCCTTGCCCAGTTCTCGCTCAGGCTAGAAGACCTCGCTTAGGCGAGAGAGGTTCTCTCACTCAGGCGAGCTCCCTTCGCCTAGGCGAGAGCTCGAGCAGTGGAACAATGAGGTTTTCGCATGTTCTCGCTTAGGTGAGACGTCCTCGCCTGAGCAAGATGACCCCTCACTCAAAACGTGAGCTCGTCGCCTGAGCGACAACGCGAGCTAAAAACTTAGGAGAGTTCCTGATACTCTCGCTTAGGCGAGACCTACTCGCTTGGGCGAGAATACCAGATTCTCTTTACTATTCACACATGCAAAAAATAGAAGTTCATCCAAAGCAATGCACAATGTATTCTTATACCAACACAAGCACCATACAATCATCAACAACACGAAACCCAACTGAAAAACAAGTAAGATACACTGAAACGCGAAACCCTAACTTCCCTTACCTTAAAAAGGCTAGCCAAAGACACCAACACCTAAGCCAATGAGCACTACAGCTCCAGGAGCATATTCGAGAGCTGGAAACAACGGAAGAGATTGAATACGAGGTTACTACGGTGAACCCTAACTGGAATCACGAAAATCAAACTAGAGGATGAAGAGTATGAGTTGGGAACCAACTTACGTGGAAGAGGAAACGAAGTTGAGCTAGCTTGACAAGGAGTAGAGGCCAAACCCTAGCAGAGCTTGCGGCTGCAGTTCTAAGAGGGGAAGGGGAGGAAAGGAGCTGTTTTTCTGAAAAGGTGGCAGAATGAGAGGGTTAGGGCTGGTTTAGGGGTTTTGGGCACCCTATGGGCCAACCTTAGGCCTAAAAGATTGGGGCAGCCCCTTAAACATTTGGGGCAGAATTAAGTGGGTCATACACATTTCTTCACTTGTTTTGTGGTTCGTAAGTGTTTAATATGTTTTACTATGAATCTAGTTCATTTCCACTGACTATTCTTCATTAATTCTTCATGTTTTTGCGATTTTCATGGTCAAAACAGTGAATATCATAAGTTTTTTTATTCTGGATACATAACTTCACTTCTTGAACTGATTTGGAGTGTTGAAGTACATTCAAGATTGGAAAGAGTACACAATGACCAAATTTAATCAAGTGAGTGCACAATAATCCTTGATTAGTTGAAGCAATCCATTAAGAAATCAATCCAAATCATTTTCTGTCTAGTTCATGAGTTTTCTTAATTTCAAATTTTGTTCTTTGATCCAATTTCGTGTTTTAACCGATTATTTTGCTGCTTTTAGTTTTAGATATGTTTGTTGTGCCTATTGGAATATGTTTGGATGTTCAATTCGTGAATTAGAAGCTTAAATAAAAATTTGGTGCAATCACTATTATTCTTCACATTCTCACTTCACTATTTTGCGCTTTTAATTTCACATTTTGGTATTCATGCATAATGGTTTTTTGTTTCTTGATTCATATGACTGCGTTTTGAGTAGCTAAGTGTGATAGGTGACTTTAATTTCGTTTTCAAAGCTTGAATTCAGAGTTCCTAATTTGACAATTAAGTTCTTACTTAGTAGTTAACCTAGAATTTGCTTTCTTCGATTCTCTCTCCATATTGAACCAAATAATTCATTCCACTTCCATTGTTTAATACATGTTGAAACGAGTTGATTGAGAAGTTAAGCTCACAAATTCACGCACTATGTGAAGAAAACATATGTTGCCTTGCACATTGGAAAATAAATGCTTCTCTGTCAACTTTCAATGCATTTTGTGTTTTAATTTGTGAACTTTGGTTTCAGTGGTTCGTAATAAGTTTCAATCATACATTAGACTTACTTTAATTGTTTGGATTGTGTGTAGGATGTTTGCATTACATAACTCATTATCATAGTGATGAAGGATTGACCCCAACCAAGGATGGAGGCACATGCTTAAGAAGACTATGCATGTTTAGAAAGGAAGTTCACTAATCTTTCATCCCTTTCATTTGTGTTTGTTATTTTTTATTCCCAAAGTTGACTTAGTTGAATCAACTTTAGTTGACTTGTTGACTATAGTTGACTTGACTTAAGCCAACATGCTAATCTATGTTTATTTGCTTTGTAGGTTAATTAGGAGTAAGAAAGCAATGCTAGGTGGCGCATGGTGATTGGGGAGCACAAATGATGTGGAGGAGAGAGTAAAGCAAAGACATAAAGCATAAAGTAAAAGGCATGAAGCAAATGTACCTATGTACCTTTGGTCTCCTTTGTTTTTAGTACACTTTGGCCACTTTTTGGGGGAATTTTGTAAAAAGGGGTCAGTTTGACCACGAATTTGTAAAAAAGGGTCTTTGAATTTTTAATTGTAAAATTGGGTCGTGTCGTCAGGGGGAGGATGACTTTAAAGGTGAAGTCGTCCTCCCAAAGGCCGGTTTCCACTTTTTTTTTTAAATGAAGTCGTCCGACTGAAGGCCGGTTTTTTAGTGAAGTCGTCTTTGCAGATGACGACTTCATTTTAGGTTTTTTTTAACAGTAAATGATAATAAATTGAAATAAAAATAAAAATAAACTTTAATATATTTTTTAAATGATTAAAAATTAAAATACAATAATTTAGTAACTTGAAACTAATAAAACAGTCATCTATGTCCTCCGGTTCCACATGTTGGTCTTCTTTTGGGTCTATTGGGATGTGTTAGTGGTTGTTGTTGTGGTTCATCATCGTCATCGTCATCTTCATCTTGTTGACTTTGGACATTTTGAGGAATTTGTGGTGATTGGGAAGGCATTGGCGGAGGATAGAATGGCATTGATGATGAAAATCCTGGATAATAGGCAGATGGTGGTGTCATGGTTGTGGTTCTAAACATATGTGATGGACCAGCACCATAAGTTGACTGATGCAGGAAGAAACCGTATGAGGAAGGGATGTGTTAGAATGAGGTGTTTGATGGGTTGCCAAATTGAGGATGTGAATGTCCAAACATTTGACCTTGACCCATAGGGGACTGTCCGAAAAAGGGTTGGTGATGATGCATGAAATCTGGAGAAGACCCAACATGGGCAGTGTAGGGTTGTGAAGCAGGCTGAGAAGGTTCTTGTGATATGTCGTACTGTAAAATAAATAACATGGTTATTGCCATGAATAAGTATGTATGATAAACAAATGTACTACAAATGTATTATAAATAACCTCATCGTCGGAAGATTCTGATGGAGATATATAGCGGATAGTGTGGTTGATGTATCACTGCATATACGGTGTTTCATCACGCAAATGACTGTTTTCGCTGAATGGTGTACCTTGAATGATCTGATTTTGACGATCATTCCAAATTGCAATCCATTGGTGATGATGCGCCACCCAATCTCTGTCGTTTCTCCCCCTCAAGTCATCCCTGTGAACTTGATCCAGGTTAACCGACTCAGGCGGAATGTTTTGTCTTAAACCAAATTGACGCATCACCTTATCTGCCTGATGGATTTCTACTGTCACGAAGCAAATTATTGGTACTGTTGCTCTGGACACCGGAGGGATGTCAACCACAATCAATCGACTAACTTCGGGTTGAATGTAAGGCCTCCACAAGAACTGAAACCAAATTGTAGACATTAGTTTTATACTTTTAAAAACAAAAAACTTGCAATTACCTTAAGTATTACATGTCTTGTACGTATTTGATCAAATCTCAACCGAAAATCAGTAACTGAAATTGAAGTTGGATTTATCCGATGCATTACGTTCATCCACCTAAATAAAAATGTTGCAATTTAAAGTTAGTTAAATGAGAAGGAAAAAAATAATTTAAAAGTTAGTTTTCTACCTTCTACAGACAGGGAAACCATCCCCATCAGCCACCTCCTGATCACTTAAAGGTTGAAGTGGTGGGGCTATAGAAGTAATCCTTTCCCAAGCCCAACATTGTAACAAAATCATGCATCCACCAATATTTTCTTGGCGTAGGTGAATGCCATGATCTAGGCAACGATATAGACAAGCCAAGACTGCAGAGCCCCAACTATAATTTCTGACGACATCCAAGTCAGCTAGCCTGAGTAGATACATGACATGTACCCTAACTGCAGATGTGGCTGGCATTAAAATGCTTCCAATCAACGTGAGAATGTACGCTCTCGCATATAGAGCAATAACCTCATTGTTTGCATTGGGTGGAAGCTGTTGGAAAGTGTGTTTAACCAAGATACTCGAATTGAGTCCCCCCTTATCACCGTAGGTGGTGGAATGACACCTAGATGTTCATGGAAGGTGGCGAATATGTCGTCAACCGTAGTGGGACCAGTTACCACATCTCCGTCTATTGGTAGGCCAAGGAGGATGGCTACATCTTTTAGTGTCACGGTGGTTTCTCCATGGGGGAAGTGAAATGTATGAGTTTCTGATCTCCATCTTTCTAATAAAGAACTGATGAGGAAGTGGTTGACATCCATGTCTGGGATGTACACGACGTGTCCGAATCCAGCTTGATGCATTAAATTTATGACACGGGGATCAAGTATGTCTTGATTGTTTAGTATCCAAAGTCCAGCTCTTCTCGGTCTAAGAACTCGTTCTCGTCCTTCCCATAAGTCATGAGTGATATGCTCATGCTGAAGCCGGAGTAGTGACATATCGTGAGGTAGGCGTCCATTTCGTGCCATACTAAATTAAGAATGGTAAATAAAAATTAGAATCTAAGTGTGCAAATTAATTAAAAGAAAGTATTAAATCATACTTGAACCTTGAAAATAGAAGCTATCAAAGATGAAGTATTCAACACTCTCCCACA
>Ga0214545_1002758_pt1 | contig 33792 bp, 28 predicted proteins | sample CNSS4metaG_FD_160064 | JGI IMG/M metagenome (GOLD analysis project Ga0214545, IMG submission 160064) | Root nodule microbial communities from cowpea collected in UCLA plant growth center, Los Angeles, California, USA - CNSS4 | ecosystem: Host-associated > Plants > Roots > Nodule | place: USA...
TATATATATATATATATATATATATATATATATATATATATATATATATTATTAAGTTAAATTAAATTAAAATTAATAATTTATATTTTATTAGATTTAATTTAATTAAATTTAAAAATTAATTTATATTTAATTTACTTTATTTTTTTTGTAATTTTATTTTAAAAAATTATAAAATATATTTTTTGAAATTTTCGTAGATATCCACGGATACCAGCAAGTTTTAAAATACTCATAGGTATTTTTTTTAAACGAGTATTTAATGATAAATAAGTGGTAACAAATAGAAATTTTATTACATATGGATGTAGACTCGACTCATTATCATGCCTAAAGGTGATAAAGGAGTCCCAAGCGACAGGCCATATGCCACATGTCATGACCATTCTCCCCTACAAAGCTATTACATATGCCATCACTCAAAAATACTTCCATTTTGTTCAAACAAACCACTTTTACTTTTATATTCCAAATTTAGTGTTTTGGAAAGTATTTTTAGATTCAAAATGCAATTTGTTTTGGAAACAAGTGCTCCAAAAACTATTTTCAAATCCAGAAAATATTTTTCAAAATGCTTGTTTTAGAATGTTTTTTTTTTTTATATTCTGAAATGGTAATTTCCAAAGATATTTTTGAATCCAAAAATACTTTCTGAACTCTAAAGTACATTCCCGAATACGTGAAAATATTTTCGTAATAGATATTCTGAAAGTTATTTCCAAATCCAAAAAACACAGAACACCAATCTCGGATTTTTTTTTATATTCCGAAAATACATTCTAGAACACTCATTTCACATTTTGGAATATAAAAAACATTTCTAAAATGGGTATTTCGTAGCATATTTTTGGATCGGGAAATGTCTTTTGAAACACTTGCTCCAGATTTTTTTTTTATATTTTGAATTGAGTGCTTCATAATAGAAAAATATTTTCAAAACAAATGCTGCAAAAAATTATTCCATGTTAGGAAATACTTTCCAGAACATTCATTTCAATTTTTTTTTCTTATATTCCATACTATGTTCCGTAAGGTATATTCCAAATCCAAAAATAACTTCTAGAACATTCAATCTAAAATCTATTAATAATACAATTCAAGGTAGCACAAAAGACAAGTTTTTCCATCAACCACAAAAAGCAAAACCGACAGAATTAACTCAAAATAGTAAGTTCAAACACTCTATTTTTTTGACAAGTGGCAACGCTTGACGATGACACGTATCAATGCATTTTCTAAACCTTAATTCTTTAACACTCAACTCTTCTCTCACTCTCTGCCGTCACCATCTGCTGCCTCCATTTTTTCACTTTTCTCTCACCCACACCATACGCTGCCTCACACCCTACGCCGCCTCACTGAAATTGTCCATATTCATCATTGAAAATCTAACCTTATGTTACTCTCCGGTCATCAACGAAACCTTCAATATTCATCGCTGAAACCCTACCATTCTCTTACTCCACGATCATCTGAAACCCTAACCTTCTGTTACTCTCCAATCATCAACGAAACTTTACCCTAACCTTCTGTTAATAGATTTGGTTATGGCTTCACTAACAAACAAGAATATCGGAGAAGTCTTCAAGTCCAAAGATCATATTTTGGTTTTGCCTTCACCGTTTACCCTTTATGTTTTTTCTATCATCGTTTTTGTTTATGATTTGGTTTTGCCTTCACCGTTTTTGGGTATGCCTTCACTAAACAGACTGACGAACAGCTTTCCATGGTTTTTTATTTTTCATGATTTCACATTTTTTAGGGTTTATTTCTAGCTTTTTCAGATTCATATACAGGATGCAAGTTCGAAGAAGATATAAAGGCATTCATAATCTATTACTCTCCGATCATGAACGAAACCTTGTACGAAATTTGTACACTGTATTTTTTTATCTCCATCATATTCGACCACTACTTCGTAAGTTTTTGTTGTTTTTTGTTTACATGATTATTTTTTTGTTTTTTCTATCTTCATTGTTGTTTTCTTTATCTAACAATGAAACCCTGTACGCAAATATGTACACTATTTTTTCTATATAAGAAGATATATGCTTTCACTAACATAGAAGATGATCGGGGAAGTCTTCAAGTCCAAAGATCAGGTTTTGATTATGCTTTCACAGTTTACTTCTTTTATGTTTTCTTTATCTTTATTTGCTTTTTGCTTTTTGGGTACAATTCAGTGAACATAATGACGAAGAACATTGTTATATAAGATGACTTCACATTTTGAGTGATTATTGCACATTTCTTTAACTTTATTCTCATCACCATATTCATGATTTCAAATGTTTTTACCTATTTTGTAGATTTTCGAGATTGATATATAGGATGCAAGGTTGAAGAAGATACCCTAATGTGAAACTAATATTTTTAAATTATGTTACATAGAATTCCATTATCCATTTTCAGGTGAGTATTCCATTATCAAAGATATCATTTTAATTTTGTTTCAATTCATTATGTTCATCTTTTATTGTTGGTGGTTGTTGATTTCTTGGTTGTTGATGTTATTGTATTGTATCAGTGGGAACTGTATTAATTTTTAAGTAGTTTTAAAATTTTCTTTCTTTTTTTGATCTTAGTTTTTTTGGAAATCTAGGTTATGTTCTTAAATCCACACAATTTTATATGTTTGATTTCTGTATTGTTTTTGATTTTTTTAAAAGGACTTACTCAAATTTGTTGATTGGAACCCAAGGTGGATCTGTTGTCTCAGGCAGTGTTGGAATTCAAGGCAGAGCAAGTAATGTTTTTTATGCAAAAGAGAGAATGGTGGCTGCAATTTATGCAAAAAAGATGGCCAGCTGCTATGCTCATGTTCATGCTTGAAGATCTCAAAGCCAGAACAAAAGTTGTTGTCCATGGGATTGTATATGAGAAGTAATAATGTAGAAGTTCTGAAAAACATAAATTAAATGAGAATGTATTTGCTTGACATTGAATTAGATAAAATATGTCCATGCTATCATTGTACCCGACAATAACATTAATTGTCATATTTAATTTAATTTTACTACAAATACATCAAACTGTATATATGTCTAAAGAAGTAAATATCACTTCTTCATATCTGTTAGAATGTACCTTAGTTACGAACGATAAAAGCAACATACTTTGAAAATCTCTATAATGGATGTTGGAAATATAATTTGTTTATTAAAACAAATTAAATATCTTTTAATTATTTTATTCAACCTTTTAATTTATTTCTAACCTTATTATTATTTTTTTATGTAGGTTTTCCCATATTTTATGTTGGAGTCCTCAGTTAATTAACATCAGGTCACTTCTTTCCTTTATCTTCTTATGTGATAGAAAAAAGCTACATGTCTGCATCATGTCACTTCTTTTCTTTTTCGGCTTTCTATTCTCTTCATACTTTTGTTTTTCTTCTTTCCTTTTTCTTCTTTGTTGTCTTCATATTTCCTTTTCTTCAAACCTTCAAACAAGATCTTTATTTGAAATCAACTTTTTATTTCCTTTTTCAAATTATGTTTCATTCTTTTGCAAGCATTTAAATGTCCTGCAGCTTTTATTTTTCTTCCGCTCTCTGCCATATTTTCCTTTTATTCCACAACATTGAGCCGTGTGAAAAAGAGATTTTGTTTTTTTCTCTGGTCTTCGTATGTTTGACCAATTGCTTTTCCCACATTTTACTCAATTTGGGAAACCAAAACCAGAGTATGCATATGGTTTTGGTTTGAATGAACCAGAGTAGGCATTTGAAAAAAAGGTGTTTTGCTTTCTTCTATCCTCTTCATATGTTTGACAATTGATTTTTTCGATTTTTACTGAATTTGTATAACCAAAACCACAACATGCATACGATTTTAGTTTTGATGTATTATCTCTACAAATATGCAGACCATTCTTATGTTTTTAGGTTCTCTACAAATACATCTATCCACACCTTCCTTTGTTCACTATTGTCTAATTTCCCGTTTTCCTTACACCATGTCTACTTTGCAAAAACAAACCCAGTCATTACAAGAACTGAACCCGGAGAAGGAAAGTTGGAATATCGTTGCAAGAGTGGTAAGGTTATGGTTTGTTGAAGATTACACAAATGGAAAATCTCCATTTTTCATGGAGATTGTTCTTCAAGACAAAGAGGTACTACATAATACTATAAACGCCCGTCATTTTCTTACTTTTCCTTATTGTTATAGTTACCATATGATATTATTATGTCATATATGAAATTGTTTGTGCAGGGTGTCCTAATCCATGCGTCTGTTAGACGCACACTGATATACAAATTTCAATCTAAAATCAAAGAGGATAAGGTTTACGCCATTCAATCTTTTAGTGTTTCATGTAATGGTGGTTCTTATAGAACTACAAATCACGCCTATAAGATCAACTTCTAATTTGGAACCAAGGTCAATTTGGTAGAATGTACCTTAGTTCCCAAAATTAATACTGCATACACCCCTTTTTCAACCATCAAAGCTCCTGGTTTTGACACAGATTACTTAGTTAGTAAGTATATTATTTTCTTTTTTTTCTTCTTTGTGTTAAACTTTTCATTCATGTTTTATTTTTTTATTGTTTTATTTTTCTGTAGATGTCATTGGAATGTTTACTGGTGTTGGAACAGAGAGAGAGTTAGAGAAAGGTGGTAAGAAGACCAAGATGAATGTCATCCTTATTGAATCTGATGGGTAAGAGTATTGTTCTTCTTTTATTTGATGTTTAACATTAGTCTTATCTAATGAAATTTTACATCATGCAATAGTTATCGACTAAAGTGTACTTTATTTAGTCAATATGTTGATATGTTAAATGCATTTCTTGCCTCTGGAGAGGATCAATATGTTGTCATTGCTTTACATTATTTCAAAGTGAAGACCTTCCAAGGTAATTAACATTTTGACATTTTGTACAACTGTAGTAATTTTTAAAAAAGTGTTTGACATCTTCATATATTTTATAGATAAAGTTTCTATTCAAAACTGTATGAACTGTACGAGGATAATTTTTAACTATGATGGTGAAGATGCTACGAAGTTGAAAAAAATGTAAGTACATTTTACATGATTTATATTTTTTTTTTTTTTTTATATATATATATATATATATATATATATATATATATATATATATATATATATATATATATATATATTTGTAGGATGTGGGATAGTACTGAATCTCCTTCTCAACCTCTTACCCAACTTGGTCAGTCTTCAAAAGTTAGCTTAGAAGAAAATTTCATTAAGCTGCATCCTAGATGCTCAATTGAAGGTCTCAAAGATTTTAAACAGGTTGAATTTTTTTCCTCTATCTTTTAGTTAAATTGTTTAGTTTGAATATTGTGCTTTATTTTTATTTATATTGTTGCATTATTTATGTTCTAAGAAAGTACTTTTATAGTGAAGGCTACTATCAAACATGTTCTAGATCATGATGATTGGTGGTACACAACATGTATCTACAACAAAGCTGTGTATCCTGACTCCAAAATGTTTTTTTGTGAAAAATGTAACAAACATGTCATTAGGGTTACACCTAGGTAATATTATTAATCTTCAGAATTCTTATTTTAATAATATACAAATTTCAATAAATGAATAATGTTCCAATGTTTATTTTTAGGTTTAAACTTAGACTTCGTGTAATTGATGCTACTGATTCTACAACTTTTGTTGTATTTGATCGTGATGCAAGTGCAATGTTGAAGAAATCATGCTCTGATATTCTTGACTTACAAGACAAGGTTAAGTTTCCTATGTAGTCAAAGAAATTCTTAATCAATATTTTTGTATTCTATATTCTGGACTTCTTTTCGAATTATTTAAATCATGATTGTTATCTACACAAATGCTTTTTTATTAAGTTAAATCATTTGTATTTCTACTTCTTTTCATAGAACACTACTGCTGGGAACTTGCCTAAAGAGTTTGAAGTCCTCATTGATAAGACCTATTTGTTCAAAGTTGAGTGCAAGAATGATTATAATAGCAAATTTGAGCAATCATTCATAGTTAAAAAAGTCTGCATGGATGAAAAAATCATTGAAAACTTTAGTGATGTTGAAGTTAAGTCTTTGGTAAGATCTGATTTATTTCTTTTTACGTCTTATCATATATATAATTTTAATTTTACTTTTTTTGTACTTGAATATCTTTGTTAGGATGTATACTCTGGAAATGAAGAAGAAAACAAACTTAAGCAGATTACAAATGAGATGTCATTTGATACCATTGCAGAGGTATGTGAAGATTAGAACTATACTTCTTTTTCTAAAACTTTTTATATGCTAACTTTTTCAAGTTCATTTTTAGGATTTGCTGATCAAATTCACTAAAGAATCAAATGATGTTGAGACTCTAAGTGATTATTTGAACACTATAGGATCAAGCCCTGTTTCTACAGAGGAAGCGTTGATCAATAAAGTAGTAATTGATGTTAAAAATGATGAGTTAACCCACAAAGAATCATCTCATATGGAGAATCTTAGCTTTGATTTGGCTACCAAAGCACGTGTCTTGGCCATTAAAAGGCAGAATCAATCTTTGGTTCAAGAAAACAAGAAGATCCAGTGAAGATGTTGAAGAAGAACATCAAGATTGAAAAGTGATTTGTGTTATTTCAATCTCAAAGTTGTACTAGACTTTATTTGTGTTTTTATGTTGGTTATGTTATTTTTTTGGAAAACATTTGCTGATACTCATGACCAATATGTTTTGTTGTTCTTAAGTTGTTATAATTTTGAAAACATTCACTTCAAGTTTCTGTTTATTTATTTATGAACTATATTACTTATTGCTCAACATGAATCCCTAATTATTTTTGCAGTGACAATTTGCTAGTAGAGTCAAACTGTGTTGATATTATTTTCTATTGTCAACACCATAATCATGCTAGCTACATCAAAGGAAGTGTATTGTATGTGTATTTTGTTTTAGAAGATTTTAGTCTTTCAGCATTTATTTACATTTCAATCTTATCAAACAATTATTCGTAAAAATATATTTCAGCTTACATACATATAGTATTATCTTTTGTTGTCTGTGTTGATTTGTAAACATCGTTATATGTTGCTAGCTGAATCTGAAAGTGTTGATATTTTTTTTGTCAACTACACTATCATGCTAGCTACAATATGTTTTGTTGTTCTTTGGTTGTTCTAATTTTGAAAACATTCATTTCAAGTTTCGGTTTATTTATTTATGAACTATATTACTTATTACTCAACATGAATCCCTAATTATTTTTGCAGTGACAATTTGCTAACAGAGTCAAACTGTGTTGATATTATTTTATATTGTCAACACCATAATCATGCTAGCTATATCAAAGGAAGTGTATTGTATGTGTATTTTGTTTTACAAGATTTTAGTCTTTCAACATTTGTTTACATTTCAATCTTATCAATCAATTATTCGTAAAAATATATTTAAGCTTACATACATATAGTATTATCTTTTGTTGTCTGTGTTGATTTGTAAACATCGTTATATATTGCTAGTTGAATTTGAAAGTGTTAATATTATTTCTTTTTGCAACTATACTATCATGCTAGCTACAATATGTTTTGTTGTTCTTTAGTTGTTCTAATTTTGAAAAAATTCATTTCAAGTTTCAGTTTATTTATTTATAAACTATATTACTTATTGCTCAACATGAATCCCTAATTATTTTGGCAGTGACAATTTGCTAGCAGAGTCAAACTGTGTTGATATTATTTTATATTGTCAACACCATAATCATGCTAGCTATATCAAAGGAAGTGTATTGTATGTGTATTTTGTTTTACAAGATTTTAGTCTTTCAGCATTTGTTTACATTTCAATCTTATCAATCAATTATTCGTAAAAATATATTTAAGCTTACATACATATAGTATTATCTTTTGTTGTCTGTGTTGATTTGTAAACATCGTTATATGTTGCTAGTTGAATTTGAAAGTGTTAATATTATTTCTTTTTGCAACTATACTATCATGCTAGCTACAATATGTTTTGTTGTTCTTTAGTTGTTCTAATTTTGAAAAAATTCATTTCAAGTTTCAGTTTATTTATTTATAAACTATATTACTTATTGCTCAACATGAATCCCTAATTATTTTGGCAGTGACAATTTGCTAGCAGAGTCAAACTGTGTTGATATTATTTTATATTGTCAACACCATAATCATGCTAGCTATATCAAAGGAAGTGTATTGTATGTGTATTTTGTTTTACAAGATTTTAGTCTTTCAGCATTTGTTTACATTTCAATCTTATCAATCAATTATTCGTAAAAATATATTTAAGCTTACATACATGTAGTATTATCTTTTGTTGTCTATGTTGATTTGTAAACATCGTTATATGTTGCTAGCTGAATCTGAAAGTGTTGATATTTTTTTTGTCAACTACACTATCATGCTAGCTACAATATGTTTTGTTGTTCTTTGGTTGTTCTAATTTTGAAAACATTCATTTCAAGTTTCGGTTTATTTATTTATGAACTATATTACTTATTGCTCAACATGAATCCCTAATTATTTTTGCAGTGACAATTTGCTAGCAGATTCAAACTGTGTTGATATTATTTTATATTGTCAATACCATAATCATGCTAGCTACAGCAAAGCAAGTGTATTGTATGTGTATTTTGTTTTAGAACATTTTAGTCTTTAGCATGATAGCTATATATTGTAACTCATATATAACTTATTCTGTTTATTAAAATTTTAATAAAATCATAATATTTCTATTTTAAAAAATATTTTTTTTGGTTTCCTACACAGATACACAAATTATTAAAATTTCTAATTTTATTTTTAAAATAAACTTCTTTTTAATAAAATTATTTTTAATCAATTAACCTATCAACATGTGTATTTACTTTTAAAATTAATTCATCTATTTCAATATATCTTTTTATTTTTTTAAAAATAATTTTCTGAACACAAATATTTTTCATATGTCTTTTTTATTTAGTTAATGTTTTTAGATATAACATTTTTAAGTTTTGAATTCTAATTAACCAAAAAAAATTCGACATTCATTGAAAATTTATACCATGATATAACTTATTTCATGTTTTGAAAACCATGATAGCAAAATCAAATATATTCTACTTCATATATGTCTACACAGATACACAAACTAGTAAAATTTCTAATTTTATTTTTGAAAGGAATTTATTTGTAATAAATTTATTTTTAATCAACTAAGACAAAAACTCACATTCATTTACATTTTCTGATTATTTTTGTTGTTTTAATATTTTGTATTGCTGTTTGAACTTCTAATTTGTACTTTTATTTTGAATTTTGAATCTTGAATTTTGAATTAACCAAAACAAAAAATGACATTCATTTAAATATTTTTTTGATTATTTTATTTCTATAAATATGTTGTATTAGTCGTTAAAATTCTAATTTGTATTTATATTTTTAATAATTTGTAATATTTTTAATTTGTAATAAATTTTTGATTTTTAATAATTTGTAATATTTTTAATTTGTAATAAATTTTCATTTTTTATTATTTTATTTCTTTAAATATTTTGTATTACTCTTTGAACTTCTAATTTGTACTTTTATTTTTAATTTTAATATTTGTAATTTGTAATAAATATATACGAATTTAAATATATATTTTAGAAATATATATATATATATATATATATATATATATATATATATATATATATATATATATATTATTTCTAAAGTAATTAGAGTTTGAAATAGTATTTTCATATCTATATAACATATGAGTATCCATCAAGTTTTGTTTATTATCCATCAAGGAAACAGATGGGTCACTTCCCGTAAACCTCCATGGATACCTCTGTCACTATGGCTGCCATAATAACTTTAGGAAGGTTCACTACAATGCATTTTGTCCATAATCAGGTATGTTTACTTTTCAAAAAGTTGAAAAATATATTCTTTCTGCATTCATATCTTTCTGTTAAAATATACTCTAAATCAGTGGCGGATCTTGAACAATATGTTTGGAGGAGCCAAAATAATACATTCAAGATTTACATATTTAATTCCTTGATGCAATAAAAATGAATATATACGTTAATATAATTGTAATTATAAAATAAGTCACACATACATGAAGGATTGTCCTTCGTTTCTTTAAATTTTTTAACTCATATAATTGAATCAAAATTAAAATTTTCAGCTATTTTTTTCCTTCAATGTACATAACCATATTATCAGCAAGAAATTCATCCTTCATTTTACTAATGTGAATATATTGATTCAATAAGTTTTCACAAACTTTCATTATACATAATTGTATTGTCATGTTTTCATCTTCACAAATAATTTCCCTTTTATCAATTTTAAACAATAAATCTATTCTTTTATTTTTCATTAATATACCTATTTAAAAAAAATTGAAACTAAACAATAATTTATCATAGTCTAATAAAAAATTATGAAATGTAATTACTAAAAAAAAATATGATAATTAATCACATTTAAAAATCGATTATCAAAAAATAATTAAAAATACTAACACTTTTATATAAATGTATAAATTTTTTAAAATACTAAATATATAAAATATATAAAAATATATTAAAGTTTTTAAGAAAAATTAAATTATATATAAATTAATATAAAAAAAATTGGGGGAGGGGGGCCAAGGCCCCTCCTGGTTCCCACTAAGCTCCGCCACTGCTCTAAATGTTTTTTCTTCCATCAGTCATTCATTTTTTAAAACTTTGTTCGAAACCTTATTTATTCTTTTTTTTACATAAAAATCAAAACTTTATTTTTTAATCGTTAAAATCTATGGTTTTTTCTCTTTGTTCTGCATGCTTCATCTATGTCAAACTATTTCTTCTTTGATCAGACATGCATCTCTTACTTACTATGTTTTTTAATTCTAAAAATGTTAAATTTCTTCAAGAATCGTTCAAATATACAACTTTTTCATTTTGTTGTTTGTTCTTCATTTGAATTTTTTTTTTCAATCACCCATTCATTCTTTTTGTGCTTGGTTAGAAATCTTTATTTATTTTTTTTTTAAAAAAAAATGTAAACTTTCTTCAATAATCGTTGAAATCTATGAAAATTTGTTTCCATAAGCAAATATTTTATTTTTATTTTTTTTGTAAATCTGACGTATTAATTTATTCTCTAAAAATGTGAACTTTCTTCAATAATCCATCAAATGTTTGTGTTTACATCAGACATGCATGTTTTTATTACTTTGGATGAAATCTTATTTATTCTCTGTCTTTCTTTCATGATCAGTTTAATGTTTGCTTTCATTCTGTTTATTACAATCTTTTTTAAAATTTTTTCACCCTGTTTTTTGTTTGTTGACCACTGGAATTTTAAGAGTTTGGTCATGTTGATCGAATATTTGTTGCTATGTTTGCGTAAGAATTAGGACTGGTTTGACAGTTGGAAGATATTAAAGGAAATCGCCATCAATTAACTTTTAATATGGATGTGAATAATCCATTGGTCACTGATGGTTGGTCTAGCCTAAGAGTTTTTTATAAATTGGAACATATCCATCAAATTTTATTGAAATATGTTGACAACTCAACATCCCAGATTACTGTATTCTCCAGCATTTCTGCAATATCGAATACGATGAAGTTTCTTACAAACATACATCGAATGCGAACAAAACATCTTTTTAGAGTGAAATTGACAAAATCTCAAAGCAAAGCGAGTCATCTATTGAACAATGTGCTTTTATATTGTTTTTTTGTATGCTATTTTGTTGATATAAGTTGTTATTTATTTTTTTGTTTATTTTTTATTTATTTTTTCAGGACCTACCAACTGACTTTGCAGCTTACATTCGGAAACATATATTTAAGAGGTTGGAATTGCAGGGATCGAAGAACACATGCATTGTTCAGTGTAAGTTTTTGGTGCGTAATTCACCTAAGAAGTCAACTAAGATTGGGAAGGGATGGAAGGACTTTTGCATATTCAATCGGTTGAAAGAAGGGGATGTTATTGTGTTTGCAGCTCACAACCAAATGAGAAAGAAGAAGATAAAAGTCTATGTCAAAAAAGAATTTAGCTTTTAATATTTTACTTTTCTTTAATTTTACTTTAGATGGTATTTATGGTTTACTTTGCACTTTCAAGCAAGTTTGCTTTTATTTTGTTTGTAAGACTAAATTCATGGTAATTTTGTTGCTTCTAATAAGTAGAAGTCATATCTATAACTATTATCCGTACGTTAATTATGTTCAACTTTAATATTTTACTTAATTTGATTTTACTTATTTTCATTGTTCAAATTATGTATTATAGTTATGTATTACTTTTATATATATTTCTTAAAAAAACATCATAAGAACTAAGATTTATTTTAATATTTATTTTATACAAACAATATTCAATTATGATAATAAAAATTATTATTTTATAAAAACATTTTTATAAGAGGAATTCAAATTTTTTGTAAGATTTAATTGATTTAAGAAAAATACGATTGAAGTCGTAATAAAGAACTCAATATCTTAACTTGCTAACTGTTTTAACTTGGTATTCCTTTTTAATTATTATTTAGAAATCGTTAACTTATTCGAATACTATCACACAACATTATTTGTTTTATAAAAAGAATGCAATAAAAAAAATTGATTTGTTACTCTGAAACACGTGTTGTAATTCAAATTAAAAAATTTACAGTGTATTTATGTTTTAAAAAGTTAATATTCAACGTATTCATTTTTTATCACGGACAATTAAAAATTCATTGGGCTGTCATTCTTTTTGTTTGACCTGATTTTGTAAAAATTATTTTTATTAGTTTCAGGGTACACTAAATGTAGAAACAAAGTTCTACTTTCATGGTTGACTATTACCAAGCATAGTACTTATGTGTTGGCCCAAAAAGGAATTATAGCACAGATGCACATTCTGAACAGAAGCATAGTAGTGTTTGAAAATCATCAATTTAGACATCGCAGATCAAAAGGTACGCTGTTCAAAATATTGATCAAAAGGTACAATTTTCCATATCAATGACTTGGTTGTTCTGCTTTATAAAAAGATTGTATTTACATTAGCTACCTTAGGAATATTCAACGTGGAAAACTGAAAATGTCCCTTTATATTCAACACATCCTCCAACAAAAATTAATTATTAATCAAAATCTTTATTTTATTCAACTTCTCTTGAATGTGTAAAGAAACATAACAATAAGAGAATGCATAACTTCTGGAAACTTTGAACCGTAATACAAACAAATGGCTGCAAATGATTCAACAAATGCAAGAAGAAAAAGGAAGAGTATTGTCTCACAAAATATTTCAAATATGATGATGAAGTTGTCAGGAAAAATAAATTTAATTCTCATTTCATTTGTTGTTAAAACTTCTTCCAAATAAATACATTTACTTATCATCCAATAGAATAACATAAACATTCAGATGTTATAACAAAGCTGTAAATACCAACACAAATTTTTATTTTGTTTTCTTCACTACAGATACCAATCAGGAAAAATCCATTGACATTGAAGCATTTTCTTCTGCAAATACTAAACCTCTTTCTCATTATACAAATTTTGGTAATCATTTTTTCATTCAATACAAACTGTTGTAATCACTGTTCATTCATTGACAGTGTAGAATTTTTTCATTGTTACATTGTTTTAATAAGTTATTGAATACATCATCTTACAGATAAGTTGTGTTCTTAATTTTTTTTAGGTATTCATATAAAAAATGCAACAGTTGTAATTCCTTTAATAGACTAACACAACTTCTTGAATTTGTAAAAACTACCAGTTTTATCTTTTTTAATATGTTTTTTAATATGTTTAATAGTTTGGATTACATAGTTTAACAATTTTATTTCAAATGAACTTTATCTATTATGCTCCCATCTTACTTTTGAACAATTCTCCTAGTATGGAATGAAAATATTACCCCAAATTCAACTATCAAAAACTCCTTATCTGTCAATGAAGATAGAAATGTACATGATCAAGCAATTCAATCTTCAAATAGAAAGCCACTATTGGAGTTGACATATCGTGGTAAGTTTGTTCATTGAATTTAAAATTCATTCAAATATTTTAATTCCCAACAATGAAATTGAAATGCACAATGTCTTTGTCAATTTATCCATACTCAATGGATATCCAATGAAATTGAAAAAGATGGAGAATAAATCATTGCATTTGATAATCAATATGTTTCATGTTCTCATTCATCTTTATATTTAATGTAATCTTTCTATTGTAAACTGGATACATTTTTATTTAATATTGTTTAATTGCAATTTGCAGACATTGACCAAATTAATTATAAGTATGCACGAACAAGAAGGAAAGTTATTAGGAATCAGAAGATTGTAGAAAAAAGTAATATAAATCTAATATTATTTTATCTTTATTTCAATTCCTTTAATACTTTTTCTATTACTAATATTTACTAAAATTTCATGTAAAGAAATTCATGGTTCTACCTCCATTAGATTTGGAATGGATTGTACTTCAATTGAAATCACCAATGGTCCAATTTTGCACAAAAAGCAACATTAACAACACATGTACCAATCCAACTTATAATTTTGTCATTGTTTCACAGTAGTCAAATGTGAAACCAACACATGTACCACTTTCATACAATATCAAAATAAGAACACAGTTACAAACTAATATATCATCATTTTATATTTCATGTCTATATGAATGTTGAATTCAGTTCATGAATTTATGCATATACTTGCAGGTATGATTCAAAGTGACTGTCATAATACACAACCACTATTGAATACAATTGCTAACATGTTAGATCAAGCATTTGTTGGTAGCAGCTTCATTCCTGCTTCTGTGGATTCTTCTGCTTATTTTGAAGTTGTTAATCTTTTTGATGTTGAAGACAACCAAAGTCGTGGTAATTTGTACTATTAACAAAATTAATTTGAATAATTTAATTACTTTTATTGTTACAAATTCATGTTGCTAATCTTTAAATCAATATTTAGACATATCTAAGCTGCCATCCTATGCCAGTGCAAGACCAACTAAATCATCTCAATATTTAGAAGTTGTAAAATTTTGTCAACCTTCTCTTGAGGATGCTATTACACCTATTTCAAAGATATTGGATTTTGACAATAATTCGAATGAAGATGAAAATCATGGTAATCAATAATGGTTGATTTTAAAGAATAAATTAATATTGTATTTATTTTCCTTTATTAATAATTGTTTTTTTATTTTATTTTAGATTACATAATTGGGCATTTCTCCTCTGATTTGTATTCAAGAGCTGAAATTCAAGGTGCCACACTACTTTTTAGTCAATTTATATTATTATAGTGTACATATAAATATAAATATGTTTTAATTAATAACATATTGTTTTTTATGTACTTAGCAAATGTTGATGTAGGGGACTGTTCCATTGAGTGTCCATATTGTCAAGCTCAATTGTGGTACGAAGAAAGATCTGATAAATGCAAAAGATTGAAACAAGTTGATTTCTCTCTTTGTTGTCGAAAGAGAAAACTCCAACTTCCATTGTTGAAGAAACCTCCACAATTGCTTCAAAAGTTGTTGAAAGGTGAATACACTACAAGCCAACATTTCTTATAGTACATAAGAAGCTACAACAACATGTTCTCATTTACATCAATTGGTGCTAAGATTCATTCATCAATCAATGATGGATGTGGTCGTCCTCAGTTTATTCTTAGTGGTCAAAATTACCATCGCATTTGAAGTTTATTGCCCGATAAAGGATCAAGTCCAAAATTTGCACAACTATATATTTATGACACAGAAAATGAAACAACAAACAGAGTTAGTCACTTTGGGTATGCATACATACTTTATTTTTGTTTTAGCAATCATTGCGTATATAATTGATCCATTTGTAATTTTACAGGTCTGATATACAACAATTCATATTTGATAAATCATTGATCGAAGAGTTGAAAAACATGATTGACAAACACAATGTTCTTCCTCAATCAATCAGAAGAGTAAGAGATTTTATATATGATGATGACCGATCAGATTTTGGATTGAGGTTATTTAGACATCGCTTTAAGAATCCTAGAGTATACAATACACCAATAGCAGATGAAGTCGCAACATTGGTAGTTGGTGATTTGAGCACCTTAGATGTAGGAAGGGACATCATTGTCAAGAAAGTTTATAGTCAGTTGACGAGACTACATGAAACTCACACATGTTTCATTCCTCTGCAATATCCTTTGATTTTTCCATATGGAGAGGATGGTTATCATGAGGATATTCCAATTAGAGATTGTCAAAGATATGGTCAAAGTAGAAAGAGAATTCAGATTTCTTAACGAGAATTCATTGCTTTCAGAATATAAGGTAGAAATGTTGAATTTGGTAACATTGTACACTTACGTAGATTGTTTCAACAATTTTTAGTGGATACCTACACAATGATTGAAGCCCAAAGGTTGTCTTTTATAAGAAATAATCAAAAACTCATTTGTTATGATATTCTAAATGGGTTACAAGAAGTTGTTAACAAAGGTGAAACTGATCTTTCTTCCATTGGAAAGCGTATAGTTTTGCCAGCTTCATTTATAAGTGGTATGAGCTACATGTTCAATAATTGTCACGATGCTATGGCCATTTGTAAGAGGTATGACTATCCAAATTTTTTTATAACAATCACATGTAATGTCAATTGGCATGAAATTCTTGATTTTGTAAAATCAAGAGGTTTAACTACTTCAGATAGGCCAGACATTGTTTGAAGAGTTTTTAAAATGAAATTAGACCAAATGATGACAGATTTAAAGAAGAATAATTTCTGTGGCACAGTCAATGCAGGTACACAAACTACATTTCCATCATTTAGACTTTTTATCGCCAATTGTTTTGTGTAATAATTATGTTCAAATTTTAGGTATGTATACAGTTGAATTTCAAAAGAGAGGTCTGCCACATACATATATATTATTATGGTTGAGTGACTCAAACAAGTTAGAAAAAATGCAAAGCACATAGATGAAGTAATCTCTGCTAAACTTCCTCATCCAGATCTCTATCCAAAACTTTTAAAGGCTATTAAAACATATATGGTCCGTGCGAAGCCACTAGATTCAACTCACCGTGCATGAAAGAAGGTCAGTGTTCTAAATTTTTTCCTAAAAAATTTAGACATAAAACTACAATTGATAAGGATGGATATCTTGTATATAGGCGTAGAGATGATGGTTTATTTGTGTTGAAAAATGAACATAAATTAGGTAATGGAAATGTTGTGCCTTATAGTCCTCTTCTCTTAATGCGATATAAAGCTCATGTTAATACAGAATATTGCAACAAATCAAACTCAATCAAGTATTTGTTCAAATATGTCAACAAAGGTCCTGATAGAACCACAATGAAAATTATAGACAAAGAGAATGATTCTACATAAATGCATATTGTTGATGAGATTAAAAGATATTATGATTGTAGATATTTATCTCCATGTGAAGCAGTTTGGAGAATTTATGGATTTGATATCCATCATAGATGGCCTGCTATTCAACGTTTAACTTTTTACCTACAAGATCAACAAACAATTTTGTTTGAAGATGATGATAGAATTGATGATGTATTGGAGAGGAATGACAACATCAATACAATGTTTCTAGCTTGGTTTGAAGCTAACAAAAGATATGAGGAAGGAAGAAACTTGACCTATGTTGAATTTCCAACAAAGTTTGTTTGGATGTCTCAACAAAGGCAATGGAAACCAAGAAAGCAGGGTTATAATATTTGTCGACTGACATATGTTCCTCTAGGATCGGGTGAATGCTATTACATGAGAATCTTACTGACAAAATAGAAAGGTTGTATTAATCATAATAATATAAAGACAATTAATGGTAAAACATTCTCTACATACTAAGAGGCTTGCTAGGAATTAGGATTATTGGCAGATGACAAAGAATTCATTGATGTTACTAAAGAGGCTAGCCATCTTGCATCTGAAAATTAGCTTAGAAGGTTATTTGTCTCTTTGTTAATCATGAATACAATGTCAAAGCCAAAAGTTGTTTGGGATGCAACTTGGAATTTATTGGCAAATGGTATCATATATCAAAAAAGGACAGACTTGAAGATACCAGGTACTAAATATAAATAATCTCCATTCTTTATTCCATATTTTTTTATTCATGACATGTTTTGTTTTGTAGGTTTTCAAATGGAAGAACATGATTTACATTATCTTTGTCTCCTAGAAGTAGAAGAACTTCTAAATTCCAATGGACGAGCTTTAACAGATTATAGTTCCTTTCCTCAACCTGATCTTTCAAATTCATTCAAATTTCATAACAGGTTCATTATTGATGAAATGAATTATGATAAAGAACAAATGGAGAAGCTACATCACTCTCTATTGTAGTCAATCACTAATGAGCAACTACATGTTTATAACATAATTATGATAGCAGTGAATTCAGATGTAGGGAATTTCTTTTTCTTATATGGTTAAGGTGGGACTGGAAAAACATATTTGTGGAAACTTTTGTCAACTACTATTAGAGAAAAGGGAATGATTGCGCTTAATGTAGCTTCAAGCGGCATTGCGTCTTTATTGCATAATTGATCATTCTACTTTTTGCATACCACTAGCAATCAATGATGAATCAACGTGCAACATCAATCAAGGAAGTCTTCGTGCTAAACTATTGGTGGAAACAAAACTTATCATATGGGATGAAGCTCCTATGATGAATAAGTTATGTTTCCAAGCTTTTGATAGAACATTGAGAGACATTATGAGAGCTAGAAATGATTTTAGATAAATCTTGCCAGTAGTAAGAAAGGGATCAAGGTATGATATTGTGAACTCATCAATTAACTACTCTAATTTATGGCAATATTGCATAGTTCTTAAGCTTTCACAAAACATGAGGTTAAAAAGTGCTATTTCAAATGAAATTGCAATAGATATAAAAGAATTTGTTGATTGGATTCTTAAAATTGGAGATGGAAATATGAATTTGAATGAAAGTGGTGAAGCCAACATTTCAATACCAACAGATATTCTAATTCAAGAAAGTGAAACACCTTTACTTTCTTTAGTGAAATTTGTTTATGGTGGTCTAATTGAAAATATCATGACTCCTAGCTTCTTTGATGACGGCGCTATACTTTGCCCTACAATTGATAGTGTTGAACAAGTAAATGACTTCATTTTATCTTTGATTCCTGGTGAAGAACAAATTTATTTAATTTCAGACACTCCTTGCCAATGTGGTGATGATCAAGAAATTCAAGGTGAGTGGTTTACTTAAGAGTTTCTAAATGATATCAAATGTTTAGAAATTCCAAATCATAGGATTAAATTGAAAGTTGGCGTACCAATTATGCTTTTAAGAAACATTGATTAAGCAAATGGTCTTTGCAATGGTACAAGGTTGCAAGTTATCTCTGCTACGGTAATAACAGACAAAAATGTTGGTGACAAAATTTTCATTTCAAGAATGAACTTGACACCTTCTTATTCCTGCATCCCGTTTAAATTTCAAAGGAGGCAATTTCCAATATCCTTATCCTTTGCAATGACAATAAACAAAAGTCAAGGCCAAACTCTTTCTAAAGTTGAACTTTATCTTCCTCACCCAGTTTTTACTCATGGACAATTGTATATAGCAATTTCTAGAGTGACAACAAAGAAAGGACTCAAAATTTTAATTCTGAATGAAGATGGAAAAGTAAGCAATACAACTACAAATGTGGTTTACAAAGAAATATTTGAAAATCTTTGATAAGAGGTATACAAATTACTTTAACAACATTCTTATAATTTTTCAATTATTGTATCTTTAACTATAATTCCTTTCTTTTGTTGCAGATTATAATATGCAATAGTGTATAATATACACTTTGAGGATTTTTTTGATAGTTGCAGCGATATTGAAAAGTACATGGTCATTGATACATGTTTGAATTGCATTATTTGTTGTCCAACATTATTTGTTGTCCACTTATGGATTGATGTTTTGAACACCATGGTTGCTGCAATACATATATTATAACTGTTATAAAGAATCTCAATTGTTGTTATTTTAATTTTTATTTCTGGCTTTACTGTATTGTGAAGAAAAAATATCTACCTACATGTTCTTATTCGTTACTGCAATACAAGTGACTTTACTGTTATAACTCTTATAACACCCACATTGATTTTGAGTAACAGAATGTCTCAAAAAATGTATAACAAATATATAATATAATATTTTATAGTTATTTGTAAATGCTTTATGTTTCAGTTACTTTATATATTAAAGTATCTACAAAAAAACTATTTTACAATTAAAGCCATTGTTTGCACGTGTTACTGAAGTTGTGCTGGCAGTTTTAGTAAGATTCCTTTTCTTTGTTTTCACGTGATGATCTTTGCCCTTCCATTTCCAACTTCCACTTTACAATTCCATCCAGAATTTTCACTTATCCATATATTTCAACCGTGACTTTGTTCTGCAATTAGAGGAATGGAGATGGAGCAAACTAGTACAGATGGAGCAAACAACACAACAATACTTTGGAAGTTCAACACAATCTACATATGCTGTCAGGTATGCTGTAAATTTGACCACAGAAATACATATTTGAAAAGCATTGATACTTGTTGTTGTATGTGGTTTCTGCTGTCAACTCTATCATCATCATTCCCACTGTATCATCCTCATTAAAACGTTAAGATTTTTGCCACAATGGTAAACAAAGATATGGAGATATAGTACGATTATATAGGAAAATGTGTAGTACAAATGGAGATAAAACCATCCGTGAAGATATGGTGCCTGATCTTTAATTTTCTATCATATGTAGGTTAATATAGAACTGAAATTTCTTTTCTTTTCAAGTATTCTAAAGATTTAAAATTTATTCTTATTTTAGTTGTTATTTACTGTGTTTAATGTTTTTTATTACTTTATAAAGTTTTAATTTATTTTTCATTTGTAATAAATACATACGACTTTTCTAACCATTTATTATATTTTGAAGAAAAACAGTTTGTACATATATATATATGTTTGCGTTTATGTTTTCATTTCCTTGCAGAGAAAAATTTCTTCACGTTTTTATTTATTGTTGGAAATTAATTTACTGTCTTTATTAATTTGTAGCCATTTGGATTTGTCGATCGACACTTTGCTGTTGCTTATGCACACAAATTAGGTCCACAGTGGCACTTGGTAGATGTAAATGGTAAGAGTACGACAATTACCTATAACATGGATTCAAATAAACCAAAAATCACAGAAGGTTGGAGTAATATGAGAGATTTGTATGACATCCAAAGTGACTCTCATATGTAGTTTCAGTATTTGGAAAATTCTTTATTTCACGTAATCATGTTTAAAGGTGGTTGTACACTAAGGAGTTTGACAACAGTTATGTGCTGTATCAGTCATCAAGAAATAAGATCTATATTTTCAGTCAAATAATTGACAAAGTATCAAAGCAAAGCAAGTCACTTGGTATATTCCTTATGATTTCTTTTTATCATTTGAAGTATAATTTAATATCAATTTACATATAATTAAATGAAAATACTTAATGCACTAACAATAACCTTTTGAATCATGCAGGACTTGCCATCAAAGTTTGCCAACTTCATTCGGGACGAGAATGTACAAGATGTGTTTTTTATAGGACCTAAAACTATAGTCAATTGCAAAATCCTAATATGGAATAAACATAGAAGTTCAACAAAGATAGGTCAAGGTTGGAGGGTATTTTGTTCTGAAAATGAGTTAAAAGAAGGTGATATTGTTGTCCTTCAAGCAGACAATGATTTTATCGAACCAAATATTGAAGTGTTTGTTAATGGTTGTTGTTGTGATTAGATTAAGCCTAATTCTGTAATATTGTTGTTCAAGATGGTGTATTTCATGACTTATGTTTATTGAACTTGATTATATGACATATTTTCTTTGACGCTTGATGAATATGGCTTCAATTGCGAACAAAAATTATGTGTACTTCACAATATAATATATTGATCAAACAAAATATTTCATTGAAATGAATATATCATTTTATTGAAATGAAATTTGTTATTATTATCATGTCAACAATATCATTATCTAAGTTTTAACATTTTATATATTAATTTATACTTCTTTAAATTTTTAAAATTAGTGAATCAACAATAAAATATTAATCTAAACTTTTTGTTACACATTTATAATTTATAATTAATAATAAAAATAATCCCGTGCATTGCATGGGTCAAAGAAACTAATATATTAAAAATAAGGAGGTGTGGGAATTTTAATTATATTTTTTATGAGGGATAGTTTGGAAAGTACAATTTTTATGTGGGTGCAGGAAGAAAAATGGGAAGGTGCAGAAGCACCTTGCATTTATGTTCATAACTATTTATATTGTCATGTATAATTTCTTTAGTTTCTGACTTATGTGTTTGCATTAACACTTGCTTTTCATTTAGTTCATTTATTTTGAAGTTTTCTGTATAATTTTTAAATATGTTATACATGCCAATTTTCATTGCAAATGCTTATTTGATCTTTTCTTATTGTGAGACTTTGTTTTTGTTTGTCTTATTATGAGGCTCTATATGGCAAATGTAAGTCCAACAAAAATCACCTCCAACCCCAATCTCTGGTGAATCAATGAGTATAAAGTCATGCTGATTTAATAAGTGGTTGGTGAAAGCATTTAAAAAATAAAGTAATCAAGTAAGCGGTAGTTTTAGTTGATTAAACTTAGCATGATACATAGCTTTTAAGTTTAAAGAATAGGGGTTGAAAATGATGGGTTGTAAAGTAAATTGGAGAGATAGAGACGAAGGTATGAATCCAAAACACAAGAAAGTGGATTTTATCTTAGTGGGCTTGGGTGTTTGGCATAATATGGAGGTTATTAATATTCTGTTTGAAGTTTTATTAATATGCAGTTGCAATGTATCATATTTTATGAGTCAATTCCATTAGAATTTTATCTCCAAAGTGCATCAATCCCCATCATCTTGTCTTTTGTTGTTCCACTCCCATTAATAATTCATTTCAAACACTCTCTTTTCTGCTTTAAACAAAAATCTGTTGCCATCCAACCAACACTCGTCCCTCAAAACCGAGGGATGCTACCATTCTTAGGGATTCATTTTTTATAAAAACACTATTTTTATGAGAAACCATAAGTAATATTAAAAAATAGAGATAAATAGCATAACATAGCATGATAGGAAGAAAATAAAAGGGATGTTGAGGTGTGACATAGCATAGCATAATAAGATATAATATCTTGCTTCAACATGTGATTATACAACCTCTAAGTTCTATTGGAAGAACACGTAAACTAATATGTGATTGTACAACCTCTGAGTTATGACCTTTCTTAACTCATATCTCACAAAATATCTATTTATTATCACACTTTTAATTAATATCCTTTTCCACCAATTATTCTATCACATATTATATTATAACATTACATAACATAAATAGATAAAACCATATTGGTTTATTATTATTAATAAGGAGGAAGAGTGAGGAATATTTGACAAATCTGAGTTGCAAACATTTTATATTCCAAAATAAAATAATAAAGCAAGGCTTTAGATGTCAGCATCTACTTTTGAAAGGTAACAAAAAAAGTTGATTCATACGTTATTCCTTTGAAGACAATCCTTTACTTAGGATGATAGTTTTACCTAGCTTGTTCTAGTTGAATATTGGAATTGTTGTTGGAAGGAACATGTTTATTATAAGGGTTAAATATGTTTTTAGTCCCTTAACTTTCAATGAATTTTGGAATTAGTCCATTTTGAAACTTTGGACCAATTTAGTCATTCATCTATCGAAATACGTGGATTTAGTCCTTTTAAGCAAATTTTGTTAGGTTTATTTGATGTTTCGTAGGCATTTCAGGATTGTATTTGAGTTGTTTATACTGTTTGACACATTTTTGCTTTAATGTCAAGTCAAATACTATTGTGAAACGCGCTTGAAATGTCAAATAAACTTAACAAAATTTGATTAAAAGGACTAAATCCACGTATTTCAAAAGATGAAGGACTAAATTGGTTCAAAGTTTCGAAATGGACTAATTCCAAAATTCACTGAAAGTTAAGGGACCAAAAACATATTTAACTCTTATTATAATTAAAGACAAAGAATACTATTACTTTAAACTATGTAAGTAACACACCTAACTTCAACATGAGGAGGTTCGAGTTGATAAAAATCTTGCTACGACATGAATGCTCTCAAGTTAAATGTGCATATATCAACTTCTAGTTGCTCTTATTATGAAAAAAATGAATATGTTAGATATAATATCTTATTTATACAAACTAAGTGCTTGAAATTATAGGAGGAGGTTTGTTCTAGATTTAGTGACTTGAGATATCATATATGAGCTACTCATGAGGATGCCTAATCCAGCACCAAATTGGAAAAATATTTTGCTGATATGAAAGAAATTTTGTTCAATGAGTTTATGGTAAGTAATCATTTAGTTAATGTAATGAAATATTTTTGTATCAACTATTGTATTATAAATTAATTTAATTAATTTATATTGATGTATGACAAGTATCATTTTTCATCAACTTATGATCGTTGTATGGCAAGAAAGGTTTTGAATTTGACATGCATGGATCGATATTCTGACTCTTTATCTAAGGCAAGGAAAAAGGCTTAAGAAAGGACAAATTCAGACAATATTCAAGACTTAAAGAGTATTGGACCAAGAGCCATTAAGACAGAGATGTGGGATGGATTAGTAGACATATGGACAACAAAAGAATGGAAAAAAATTCTACTGCAGGTAAGAGCAATAGGGCTGCCAAGTCTGATGCCATGATTCACATAGGAGGATCACGAAGCTTTCGACAACACTTGAAAAAAATGGTATTCTTACTTTCCACATTTGATAATAATATTGTAAATTATTATATAATCTATAATTGGGCCAAAACTTAAGCTTTGGTTGATTAATTACTATGTTACTCCACATGCTTTATTGCTAATGTTTGTGTAAAAATAAATAGCATAAGCCTTCTGGTCAAATGGTTTTCTGAAATTTATATCGATAGCTATTGACATACATGGGAAGATTAAGAATGAGAATGAGCAGTGACAACCCAAAAACCATTATCTGTCTTGAGTAATTACTCGACCTTAGTAACCTTAGTAATAGAAAGCTTCTCATAATGTGTGTCTAGTGCGTAAATTATGGACAAAAATTAAGAACCTAATTCTTAATTATAAGTCACAAATATAATGCATTGTAATTTGTCACATTCGAAATGCAATATTAGATAGCAATTGTTTGTCAGATAGAAATGAGTTGAAAATGTTGCAGATTCAAGCATATAACTAAATTCAACTTAGTAAGTTATGCTCTCCTTTCTACAGCTTTTTTTCTGATTAAAATGCCCCATCTTAGAGCAACTTAAAGCTTAAGCCCCTCCATTACAACTTTATTTTTGAAAAAAATAAGGTTAATAGATATTTCGAGTATAAAATAATAATAACCAAACAAAGCTAGAAACTAATATTTTAGAAAACAATACAACTAACTATCAAAAGTTTTTGTTTACCAAATATTAGTACATGTAGGATGACATAAACTTTTCAATTGTAACTAAAAACAATTAAAAATTGTTGTAGTTTTAGCTAGGAAAAACTTTAGATAGATTCGGAATCAATAAATCATAATATTTCTTTTAATTTAAAACTTTAAGAAAATAAGTGTATTTTTTTCTTATATATTGTTTTCCAAACTCATTTTTACTCTATATGAAAACTAAACTGATACTTAAAAATTTAAGATAAATTAATTGAAAACTTTAAAATGCTTTAAGATAAATAAAACTTAATCTAAGATCTTGATATTGCATGTGTTATTATTCTGAAAAATACTTGAAAACCTTGGTCACATGATAGAAAGAAATAAATATTTTGGAATTGGTTAGCTTATAACTTTTTGAAAGGAGATAAAAAAAGATATGGAGAGTTGGAGTTGTATTGTACACGTTTGATATAAACCAACTTCCACACTAACGTGGCAGAAAGTAAGATGAATATGTTTTTTTTACTATTATTAAGGAAAGTAATGAGCTTTCATACAAATTGCATTTTTTACAGGAAGAAGAATACAAACGCCCAATTTCTTATGGTGAATTATACAACAAAGTTCACAAAAGAAAAGATGGTCAATATGTGTCAAACAAAGCAAAAAGCTTCATTGTAAGTATGTGTTTATTTTATAAATGTTGAACTACTTATTTACAATATTGCTAACATATTGATTTGATGTAAGAATCATATGAAAATGCTATGACTGAAAAATATGGAGAAGACACATCAAAGCATTCTATAGTTGACTCTGGTGTTTGGATAAAAACAACTGGTGAAAATAGGAAAGGTAGAATTTATGGAATTAGTCACAATTTGGATCTTGTCATTGGTCCACATGTTTCATCCTCAACAATTGAAAGTCTCTCGTCCCAAAATCTAAATCCAACAACTGAAGAAATCACTACATTGACTACACAGATATCTAATTTGCAAGAGCAAGTGAAAACACAATTGCAAGCACAGACTGATATGAAAGCATTAATGCAAGCACAAGTGAAGGCACAAGCAGAAATGCAAGCAATTATGCAACAACATATGCAAGAGTAAATGCAATCTTTTAAGAGAGAATTATTGTCTGCTTTAAAGAAACAAGAATGAAGACATGCCTCAAAGAATCCAAAACTTTGTGTTTTAATTGTGTTGATGCATTACTTTTTCTTGATACCCTCAGATGCTTTTGTGTCCTAAAACTATTATACATTGGTGGAAACTTTTATGTTGTTTTATACTATTTGATGGACATACTTTGATCATTGTAGGATTGATTATCTATCCTTTTTAAATTGGTATTGCAAATATTGGAGGTATTTAGACACTTTTTATGAATGATTTATTTTCTTTGTCTTCTTTTTTTATTATGGGCATAGGTTTATGGACATGACTCATAATAGAGAGTGGATAACAATGAAGTAATTGCAATTAACAAATAATATTTGTAGGAGATTAATAGAATTGCAATAAATTAGCTAATCAATTGTGATACAAATTAATGATAAAAGAATTGCGACAAGTTAACTACAGATTAGCGATAACAAAATTGCGACAGATTAGCTACGGATTAGCGAGAAAAGAATTGTGACAAATTAGCTACAAATTAGCGAGAAAAGAATTGTGACAAATTAACTATGGATTAACTAGAAAAGAATTGGACAGATTAGCTACGGATTAGCTAGAACAAAATTGCGACAAATTAGCTACAAATTAGCGAGAAAAAAATTGCGACAGATTAGCTACGGATTAGCTAGAAATTTTAAAACTTTTTCACTTCAATTAGAAAGTAAGTAAAGAGAGATTAGCTATGAATTAACTACAGATTAGCTACAAATTATATCCCTCTCTAATTAGCTACCTGTATTTAGCTATGAAAAGTTCCCTAACAATTTGATAAGTAATTTGTTGCAAAACGTTTTAACTATGAATTAGCTATAAAATTTTCCATAGCTAATATATAAAATTTTTGTAGTAAAGGAAAGAAAAAATCTTTCAAAAATGTCTCGTCATACCTTTTTCACACAACCGTCTGTTTTCTATGCTTTCTCTTCCACGTACGTCATGTCCACACGCACCTTTACTTGCCACGTCGTACCACTTATAAAAAATAAAAAAAAAATGACAAAACCCCTGCCCACAATAACTGTTGTCGCAACCAGAATTGCGACGAGACGACGAACCGAAAAAGAAACAAGTTTGAAAAGAGATTTGGGAGTCGCCACCATAGTTATTTTGGAAAACCATAAAGATAAGACAAGTCTGTGAAAAGCCAGATTTTGGATCCGGGAATCGGTTACGCATAGGGAAGGTGTTAGCACTCTAAACGCCGGGCGGTACCTTTAATTAAATATGCAAAGTTGATGTGATTTTCAAAATGTTAATTTTCCCCAAAAATAATGAAACAATAATATTAAAAAGAAACAAAAATATTTTTTCTTTTTGGGCCCGACAAGGATTGACCTTGGTCCTACGTATTCTCATTCAAAATGAGAAATCAGGGTTACGTAGTTCTTTAAAAGATATTTGAAAAACAATTGAGAAAATGATTTGATTTTTTGGAGATGAACCTGACAAGAACTGGCCTTGCTCCTACGTATCTCACAGTGGAGAATCAAGGATCAAGTAGTTCTTAAAAATGTTGATGTTTTTATATTTTGAAATTTTATATTTTTTTGGTATTTTTGAATTACTTGAAAATATGTGTCATACGACGCGAGCGATCGGACAGAGACTAAAAGGGAAAGAAAATCATTTTTGAATTATTTGGGAAAAGTGTCACACGATGCAAGCGGCCGGACAAATACAATAAAATGAAAGAGAACTTTTTTTGGATTTTTTCTATTATTTGTAATTTTTATAATTTTATAAAAAGATGAAATTTAAATAAAAAAGAGACAAAAGTGGAATATAAAAAAGGGAGGGTGATTGAGTAATGTAAAAGGTGCATGAAATAATGAGGTGTATTTAGTAGAGATGGGAGTGCAACAAGTAGAATATAAAACAAGCCCAAAAGTGACAATAAAAATGTAGAGGGAGTGGGGTCAGTAAACATGGTGGTGCAGGAAGTAATCAGTGAAGAACAGTGGTGTTTGCAAGCAATAAAGCCCAAAACGAAAATGCAAAGCAAAGGGAGTGGGAATAGCATGCAGGGGGTGTATAAATGAAATGGAAACAACACACAAAAGAGGGGTACAAAATTGAAAGCGGGGGTGCGTGGAGCAAAAACGTCTCAACCCAATTTCCACCCAAACTAAACCTAATTAAAAAATAGAGCTTCTTCTTCCAGCAGCCTCTTCTCGTTTCCCCTTCAAACCACCACGACTCCAATCTGCCACTGCACGCCCCCACTCCGCTTCACCACGCCACGACGCAACTGGCTCACCGGCGACAACAATTGACGCTGGAGACGTCAACACCCTCCTCGGCGGCTCGATCGCTTCGTCCTCACGCACACATCGAACCAGTCGGCTTCTGCATTTTTTGCACCTTTGACGGCCAACCAACGTCGCTGCCATCACCTCCGTTTCATACTGGAGCCGTCGTCGTCGCTATTGGTTCCCACTCGTTCTCCATGCACGGACCTTGTCTTTGTGCGACACCCAAGGTCGTTGTCGTTAGCTCATCTTCCGTTTAAAGCTCTGTTTCCACTTCTTTGCTCATCTCTCCGATATGATTGGATATGGATGATTCAGGTATATGAGGCTTGAGTGTTTGGTACTGGAATTTGGGTTTGTATTCTCTGTTCTTGTGGTTGGGTGTGAAAATGATAATGGAGGAATTTGGTGTTTATGCCTATTTGTGCAGGCGAAACGCGCAGGCGAAGGTGATGATGCCCGTTGGTGACCGTATGGAATAGGCTGTTTTGGGTGAGTGGAGTGGAGAAAACTAAGAACGAAAATGGCAGCTACGTGTGGGTTGCAGAAAAATGAACGAGGAAAATGATGATGGTGAGCAAGTAAGCGAAGATGAAGGTGTCACTGAAGACATGTTCCATAAAACATAATTGTTTACGGTGTTCTGTGTGTTTGGATTCTGGTTTGGCAGTATCTTGCAGGTGAAATGTAATGATGAGGGTTGAAGGGTTCAGTCGAGGGTGATAATGGAGATTCAAACAACAATGTAATGTACACAACAAATACAATGAGTCAAATAAATGACAACTCAACGACTACATTGTATTCATTCTCAAACACCACACATTGTATTCATTCTCAAACACCACACAACAGCATCAGGTTCACCTCAAACATTCAAGTATTTACTTACCTCTTACAGTCTTTATCAGTTGGTGGCTTCACGTCTCAATCAATTCTTTCCTCCTTGGCTTGTTTGTTTCTCCTCCTTTGTTTTCATGGCTGCCTCTGATGGAATTGTCTCCCTTCTACAATGAAATTCTATTTGAAGTCTATCCAGAGTGCATATGAATCTCTCCAAAAAATGTGGCTCAGCCTGCTAATGTAACTGCTAATGTAACGTTCTTCCCCTCCTTTGTCTAGGCAGTTGCTTTCTGCCATCTAGCCAAGCCGTAACTGCATTGCTACCGCCTATCATAGCTGCTGCTGCCATTGAGGTGCAGTGATACATCTCCCATCATTTCCTCTCTTACGTTAAGACCCAAAAATGCACTAAAGGTGAAGAGTTGACCATCATGAATGAGGCGAGATGACCGGAGAGTTTCATAGTAAATCAACTTTAATCACTTTTCATTTTTTTTATATTTTATTTTTCAAAAAGAATAAAAGGAAATAAAATAGGAAAAGTAAACAAAAATGATTAAAATTTAAAATTTAAAGATAAAATCAAAAATCAAAATAAAATAAAATAAAAAAGGATAAAATCAAAATAAAATAAAATAAAACAAGATAAAATTAAATAAAAATTAGAAATAGGATGAAAGTAAAAGTAGGAATATATCTATACTCAAATTAACGCTCACTTTTTCCTATTTTTTCCTTTTCCTAATTATTTTAAAGTAAAAAAAATTATTTTTTTACTCGGATGAAATTGGGTGTTAACAGCTGTAACATAGGCGGGTAACAAAATGGTACAAATTAAGAGATCATTCTATCATTGTCCTTATTAAAATGTCATCTATAGTAGCAAACAATAAGAACTCTAGACTATATAAAATGATAAGCACCAAGTTTCTTTGTTTCTTATTTTTGTTTTAGAATAAGTAGTAGTAGATGTGGTTGAATTCCTCACGTGAGTGATATTTGATTTTGGTTGTAAAATCCTTTTAATGTTTATTCGTGTTGATGTTTATCTAGTTTCATATATATATATATATATATATATATATATATATATATATATATATTTGTTTTGGTATAAATGTGACATGCATATTTGTTTGGAAATATGCTTTAAGGATGATGATGCTGAATTGACTAGAAGTTTACAAAGAGAAATTGATGAACAAAGCCCGAGAACAACTCGAATGAAGACAAGAAGAATGGACAAAGTTGCTTATATTTTTTATATTTTAATCAAGTAGTATTAGGCAATGAACCAATCCAATGTTCGCAAGCCCAGTACCAGTAGGGATAATTCAAAAAACTGTTAGTAAGGTGAATTCCTTTATCTTAGTATTGTACAAGTCTTATTAACACACTTTGTAATAGCATAGTTTGTTATGCAATATATCTTAAATTCAGCATGCTAATTTTCAACATCTTTGTACGTATTAAAAATTCAAAATATATAATGCGTAATCATATATAAGCCTAGAACCATATTGGAAATATATGTCATTACAATCAAGGAATGACTATTTGAATGGTGCCACCTATGATAGGCTTCACCTCCACTTGCCATAGCAGTTTTGTGAACTCCCCTTGATGGGGTTCCCTTGTGACTTCCCAACATACCCCACAAAGCAACAGTTCATACACTACTTGGAGAGCTATGTTGAGAGGTTTTCCATTAGGCCACGCTTCAATGAGACCTTAGACATGCTGAATTTGATGCCACTCTTGGGTTTTGGAAGGTCAAGAGTTTTAACAAGAGGGAGGTGGCAACAAATTTTCTATGTAGGTAGCTAATTGTGGCCACCAATAAGAATGCAGAGGCAGTGCTGCCTCAGATTGAGGGAATGGGGGACTTTGGTGGCACCGTAAAGCACACGAGTCTTTATAATAGTGGGGAAGAGTTTCGCGGGAAGACAATGGTGATGGTAGCTTCCAGGTATTGAAGAATATGAAGAGGTTTTGAGACTAATTGTATCTATAAACGATTATTAATTATGTTTGAAACTTTGTTGTAGATGACAACGTAGGAAGTCTCAACAATGTTACGGTGTGGACAAAATTGCACAATCTTTCTAACAACAATGGAAAATACTCTATAGAGACACAAATCCATGATGGACCTTACAATGTCATAAAAAAATGGGACTATGCTGGAATGGTGGAGAAAATAGACAATGGTGAAGGCAAGTGTTGGACTACCAAGGTGGGTGTGAGATATTCTTAAAAAAAAACACTTGGAATTTGGAAACTCGTATAAAACATCCTTAACAAAAAAACACTTACTAATTTTTAATGTTGTGAAATTAATTATGGGTGTATTTGAAGGTGCACTGTGAGGAGGAGCTAACATAAGCAATAAACACAACAATAGGGAGAAAAAGGAGTTGCTTATGCTTCATTGAAGTGATAGTTAAGAGCGATGATACAAGTAAGGAATTGATTGTGTTGGGAACTAGGCTTGCAGCTTTTAATGGTCGCCCACCTAAGGATAATTAAGATTTCACAAATCTTAACTATTGTTTAAAATTTGTTTATAATCATCCAAACATAATATTTTATCATTATACAAATTGTCATTAGTCAATTGTTTGAAAAAAAAATGAGTATCAACAAATATTTTTCTACTAAGAACGTGGTCTATATAGGGCTAGGTTCATGTTTGCATTAAATAAATAGAAAAGAGGATTGCTTGATTTGTTAGTGATTTTGCTGTTTGTATGTTTATTGGTTTGTAATTGGTATTAAGTATCATGTTAAGTACAAATAAATGTTATATGCACAAATTATAAATACAAAAAATCTAAAATATTTGTCTTTTATAATTTTTCTTTTATTTTAGGATTTATGTATTATTAAAAAATACGAAACGAACAAACAGGTAATACCAGGATTTTTAAATCGTAGGCATTAGTAAGGATTTTGAAAACCCCAGACAATAGCGGGGGTTTCAAAAACTCCAAGCAGTAGTGGGGATTTCGTAGCGAGGGTTTCGAAAACTCCAGGTAAGTTGTGTTTTTTCAGGGATTGCTAAAAATCTCCAGTAAACTGTTAGCCACGTTGTTTCTTCCAAAAAAATTGTAAATCCCGGATAAAGCCATTAGTGGGGTTAAAACTTATAAAAACGCCAAATATAACCCCACTAAAAATAATTATTTTTGTAGTGTATGGATAATTATTTAGAATAACAATTTTATATTATTATTGTATTTGTTCCTATGTGTTCGTAGCTATAAACATTTTATGAATATTATTTTCTATTAGATAGCTTATTAGATTAACATAATAGTAAACAACCAAGTAGTTTTAGGTTCATAATATAAATAAGCTTATGTTGACTTTTGTAATTAGTTTAGACTCATTTTCAAGGAAGCTTGTGCTTTGTAAGCCAAATTCTGTCTAGGTTGTTGAGTGGCTTTAAATCATATATTTGAAATTCTAATTTAAGGTGGCAAACCTTCATCGAATTATGAATAATTTTTTACTGTGGAATATTTCTCATCTCCAAATATCTTTCTGTATTTTGTATTTTTATTAATCCTTCAATGAAATTTTGTTTGATTTTTTTTTCTCTATAATACTAATAATGACATTTAATACTAACATTTTTAGTTTTCTAGTATGATCTAATGTAAGGTTCCTACAACAAATTTTGCAACTAAATGTGATTTTTTCTCACATATTTTTGTATTTGATGATGTAAAGTTGAGGTTTGACCTTTACTCCAATTAAGGACATGATGAGTTTTCACATTAATAAACCATAGTCTAAAACTAAGAGTATTGTTATAGATAATCAATAACTTTGATCATAACAAATAATATCACACACTACAACAATTTATAGTTTAGACCACACTAAAATAGATAATGGCTAAATAAATGTAACCTAAACATATAATAAACAACATTTTTATAAATGATGTATAAATATCATGAAAGTCCATGATTATATAATTGTTGCTTTAAACTATGTGGGCAAAACTAGTAAAAATGTGG